>ULVQ01022243.1_pt1 | contig 22911 bp, 19 predicted proteins | sample 1959591 | NCBI WGS metagenome assembly ULVQ01 (sample SAMEA4835790, study PRJEB28245) | human gut metagenome | biome: gut microbiome; material: fecal sample | place: Denmark | collected 2008
GAAATAGTTCTTTTTTATTTACTTACAATGACTTTTATTGGTACATTATTTGTTTTTAAAATTAAAAGTATTATTTTAATGATTATAAGTTTGATATATGTTATTTGTTTATATATCATTCAAGGTTATGCTAAACACTTTAAAAATATATACTCTTTAAGGATAGAAAATAAAAAAATTAATGGGTTGTATGATACTGGTAATAACACAAACTATCTAAATGTACCTATAGTTTATTTAAGTCAAAGTTTATACAGTGAACTTTTTTTATATGTAACTGATATCGAAATATCAACAGTTAATAACATATCTAAGATCGCAATATATCAAGGCCCTAAAATAGTAATTGATAAAAAAAGTTTAAATGTATATTACGCCTTTTGTAATATAGATACCAAAGAATATCAAGCTATTCTACCAAATAATATTTTTGATTCATCCCATAATATAACAAAATAAGTAGTATTATTTTGTTAAAATAACTTAGAGGTGATGAAATGATAAAACTACTTAAAAAACTTTTAGATAAATTGTTTGTTAATAAAGGCAAAAATATATGCTATTACATAAATAGTAATAATGTTTTACCACAGCCCCTATCTGAAGAAGATGAGGCTAAATTGCTATTAGAGGTCAAAAATGGTAGCATAGATGCACGGAATGAGTTAATTGAACATAATTTACGGCTAGTTGTTTTTATCGCTAAAAAATTTGAGTCAACAAAGATAAATATGGAAGACTTAATTAGCATTGGTTCTATTGGCTTAATTAAAGGTATTCAAACATTTAAAATGGAAAAAAATATTAAACTTGCAACATATGCATCAAGATGTATAGAAAATGAAATATTAATGCATTTACGGAAAACCCAAAGAACTAGACAAGAATATTCATTAGATGAAGTACTTAGCATAGATTCAGAAGGTAATGAAATGATACTATCAGATATTATAAGTTCAAACGAAACTTTAGCACTTACTAAAATGACTGAAGAAGAAGATGTTAAAAATTTATACTATGCAATTGATAAATTAACACCTAGAGAAAAAGAAATTGTAATTATGCGATATGGTTTGTATGGTGAAGTACCACTCACCCAAAAAGAGGTTGCGGATAAACTTGGAATATCACAATCATATATATCTCGACTAGAAAAACGCATCATTGACAAAATGCGTCAAGAAATAGAAAACTTAGTGAAGATAGCTTAAAAATAGACTTTATTTTAAATGAAAAATTCAAGTATATTTAACAACTTCTTTAAAATTGCATAAAAAGTTTCAAAAAAACGCATACTCCTTTTGGAAGGTGAAAATATGCGAAATAAAGTTGAAATAACAGGTGTTAATACCCTTGAATTAAAAGTCATTCCTCAAGAGGAAATGATGGATTTAATTAAAAAGAGTCAAGCGGGAGATAGATCCGCAAGAGATATGTTAGTAGAAGGTAATCTAAAACTAGTACTTAGTGTTATTAAAAAATTTAATAATCGTGGTGAAGACTTAGATGACTTATTTCAAGTAGGTGCAATGGGATTGATGAAAGCAATTGATAATTTTGACTTTATTCATGGAGTTAAATTTTCTACCTATGCGGTACCGATGATAATTGGTGAAATAAGAAGATATTTACGTGATAATTCAGTAGTTAGAATAAGCCGTTCAGTTAAGGATACTGCATATAAAGCTCTACAATTTAAAGAAAAATTCTTTAATGAAAAAGGAGAAGAACCTACTATTGAACAAATAGCAGATGCTCTTAATGTTGATACAATTGATGTTGTCATAGCATTAGAAGCAATTCAGGACCCGGTTTCAATATATAGCCCTATATATAGTAATGGTGGTGATGAAATATATTTGATAGATCAGATTGCGGATGACTATGAAACCGAAGAACAAAAGTTGAACAAAATGATAATTAATGAGGGAATTGCTAAACTAAACAGTCGTTTAAAAGGCATAATATATAGTAGATACTATGATAACAAAACACAAATGGAGATAGCTGAAGAACTTGGTATTTCACAAGCACAAGTATCAAGATTAGAAAAAAGTGCTTTAAAGATTATTTTTGAACAAAAAGACAAAATGAAGTATCAATAGTAATTTATCTCTTGCTAAAAATAGCGAATAATGATATAATATACCTATAAAGATAGAGGTATGTTATGAAAAAAATAATCGGATTCATTATAACAATATTAGCAATGTGCTCTTTTGCATTTTGCAATATTGAAAGTAAAGAGGTAGTATATGCTAGTGGTGAAGAAGAGGCTGTATTTAACACACCTGAGTGTTATCAACAAGCAAAAGGATTATGGAGTAGTTTTGTAATTGGTGGTAGTTCAATTGCCACAAGTGGTTGTGGACTATTGTCATTAACGAATGCGGTAAACTATTTAACTGGTAATTTTATAGAACCAACTAATCTTGCTAAATACGCTTATGCGATTGATGCATACAATGGCTCAATTGGTGGTGGTACCGCAAGATGGGTTTTATATAATCAATTACAAGCATATGAGAAAAAATATGGTTTTAAAGTAACTAGTGCTGGTCGAGATGGAACTATTACTAGACCAGATGTAAAAGCACACTTAAAAAAAGGTGGAACCGTTATTGCTCACGTATATGGACATTTTATTGCAATTGTTGGTTACAATGAAGTAAATAATACATATTGTGTATATGACTGTGCTGCTAATGCAAGTAAAAGATATTCATATCCTTATGGCACATGGCTTAGCGAAGATATTTTAAAAAATTCTCAATATATGTCAGTTGACTGGTATTGCTTATTAGAAAGAGCAACAAATTCAATTGTTAAATTAGACCAAGAAGGCGGTACATATAAGAACAGTAAAGCTACTGTTTCATATTTTGTAACAAGTAATGAAAATACTTTAATAGATGTTTCTGGTTTTGCATTAGATGAAAGAGGAATTGAAAGTTTCTTCTATATTGTTGATGATAAAATAACTGAACAATATCCACTTTCAACTGTCGCAAGATATGATATATATGATAAGTTTACTAATTATCAAGTATGTGATCCTACTAAAATAGGTTTTGAAGGTCAAATTGATACTACAAAACTTACTAAAGGAACTCATCGCATTATTATTAGTGCTAAAACACCAAATGGTGGTGTATGTGATGTTGCAACAGTAATGATTAATAAAGGAACTGTTGATGGCACAATTGATAAGGTAAATAAAACTAATACGGTTGAAATGTCAAGATATTCTAATCAAGCCGGTTTAAGGGATACTTGGCCGGAGGCTGGTATTTATCAACCTTGCTTTAGAGCAGAATACAATTATGTTTTAGATTTAGGCCAAATTGATTTTAGTAATTATAAAAGAGCAGATATATATTATTCAACTGATCAAAGCTTCATTTCTAATAAAGATGGCGTTCAATCAGTAATTGGTTTTAAAAATAGTAATTATTCATTTGGATATCACGGAATGCCTTTAGACTTAAAAGATAGTATAGCCTATACTAATATGATAAATGCAAGAGGTGGATGGACAACTGATTCTGTTGTGAGTGTTGATTTAACAAATATAAATTACAATGGTCCTACATATCTAAGTGGTTATAACCAAGAAAGTGCACTATATGTTGTAAAAAAAGTAGTCTTCTACTATAATGATGGTTATGAATTCCATAATTTCAAAGAAGCAACATGTACAGCTCCTAAAACATGTACAGATTGTGGCGCAACTGAAGGAGAGGCTTTGGGACACTACTATTTACCAGCTACTTGTTTAAGTCCTTCTAAATGCTTTAGATGTGGCGATGAAGTAGGCGAGGTAGGTAGCCATGATTATATAGAAGCAACATGTACAACTCCTAAAACTTGTAGATACTGTAATGAAGTAGTAGGTACAGCTAATGGTCATAATTATGAAAGAAAAACCAAAAAAGCTACTTGTAAAGAAGCCGGTGCAATTTATGATGAATGTAGCGTATGTAAAGATGTTCAAATAATACAAACTGAAGATAAACTTCCACATGAACTTGTTCATCACGATGGTAAACCTGCCGAATGTATAAAGACAGGATATGAAGCATATGACACATGTAAAAATTGTGATTATACAACATATAAAGAACTACCTATATTGATGCATAATTATACAGAAACGGTTGTTTCACCAACATGTGAAAGTAAAGGTTATACACTTTATAGTTGTACAAGATGTCAAAATAGTTATCAAGCTAATGAAAAAGCAAAATTGCCACATAAAGAATCAGATTGGATAATTTCTGAACCAGCTACATGTGTAGATTCAGGAAAAGAAATAATTGAATGTGAAGTATGCCATACAATAACCAATGAAAGAGAAATTGAAGCATTAGGTCATGACATTATTAACCATGAAGCACTTCAAGCAACTTGTGAAAATATTGGCCATTATGCATATCAAACATGTTCTAGATGTGATTACACAACTTATGAAGAAATTCCTGCACTTGGTCACGATTATCATATTGTTATAATTAATCCAACTAAACAACAAGATGGTTATACAATTCATAGATGTAATAGATGTTCAGAAAGTTATACTGATAACTATACAACAGTAAAGAGTAATTGTAAAAAATCTAGCATAGTGACAATTATTGCAATGGTAACTACGCTATGTTCATGTTTGTATATATATCGAAGCAAAAAGAATTAATAAATAAAAAGTGCTATTTAAATAGCACTTTTTTAAACTTTGATATAATATATATGTTGATTATGAAAGGATGCGATAAAATGTTAAAAATTAACACCAAAAAGTTAGTCTTCCTAGCAATTATGATGGCACTCGGTATCGTCCTAAAATCATTCCTATCAATAGGTAATAATAGTTTTCGTATTAGTCTTTGGAATATTCCAATATTTTTTGCGGGAATAGTTGGAGGTCCCATTTATGGGGGAATTTGTGCACTTGGTGCCGATCTCATATATGGCTTTTGCTTTTCAAGTTATCCGTTTTCAGCTATAATGACCTTAACTTGTGTAGTTTGGGGGATAAGCGGTGGATTATTTTTCAAAAAAAATATAAAATTTATTCCACTTGGAATTACTGTGTTGATAACTTGCCTACTCGAAACAACTATTAATAGCATATATTTATACACATATTTTGAAAGTGTTGAAAGAGTATTAGCAGGTCTACCATTAAGATTATTAGTACAGCTAGTAAGGTGGCCACTTTCAACAACAATAATATACACTTTGTATAATAAGGTATTGATTAACGCAAATTTTGAAAATCAAAAAGAAAAGTCTAAAAACTAGAAAAAACTAAAATAAAGTAATATAATAAATGTTAAGAAGAGGTATAAAAAAAATGAGTCAAAAAAAATTAGTAATGTTAGTTATTATGGATGGCTTTGGAATTAGAAAAGAAACTGATGGTAATGCAATAGCAGCAGCTAAAAAGCCTAATCTAGACAAACTATTCGCAAAGTATCCTCATACATTAATTGGCGCATCTGGTGAAGCTGTAGGTTTACCTGATGGACAAATGGGAAATAGTGAAGTAGGTCACTTAAATATTGGGGCAGGTAGAATTGTTTTCCAATCATTAACAAGAGTAAATATTGCTTGTCGTGAACATAAACTTGATACTATGCCTGCAATTGATAACGCAATTAAACATGCAATAAATAATAATTCTACTTTACATATTATGGGATTAATGTCAGATGGTGGTGTACATTCACATATAAATCACATAATATACTTAATGAATAAAGCAATCGAACGCGGAGTAAAGAAAGTAGTTGTTCATTCATTCTTAGATGGTAGAGATGTTCCACCAACTTCCGCAAAACAATATCTTACACAATTGAGTGAAGCACGCGAAAAGGGTGTTGAACTAGGTGTAGTATGTGGTAGATATTACGCAATGGATAGAGACCGTAACTATGATCGTACCCAACTTGCATATAATGCATTAGTGTTTGGTGATGCGCCAGTTAAAGGTTTATTAGAAGGAATTGATGAAAGCTATAAAGAAGGTATAACTGATGAATTTGTTAAACCTTACATTGTTACTAAAGGTTGCACAATTGAAGAAAATGATTCAGTAATATTTGCTAACTTTAGACCTGACAGAGCAATTCAAATTAGTGTTGCATTAACAAATCCAAAAGAAGCAACTGGTGAAAAAGGAAGCTTACAAAGATATGTAGAATTCAAGAACTTATGCTTTGTACAAATGATGTTATACTCTGAAAAAGTAAAAGGTGAAGTAGCATTTGGATTACAAGAATTAGATAATATGTATGGTGATGTTATTTCTAATCTAGGATTAAAACAATTAAGAATAGCAGAAACTGAAAAATATGCTCATGTTACATATTTCTTTGATGGTGGTGTAGATAAAGAGTTAAAAGGTGCAGATCGTATTTTAGTACCTTCTCCTAAAGTTGCTACTTATGATTTAAAACCAGAAATGAGTGCTTATGAAGTAACTGATAAAGTAGTTGACGCAATATTATCAGAAAAATATGATACTATCATTCTAAACTATGCTAACTGTGATATGGTAGGTCATACAGCTGTATTTGATGCTGCAGTAAAAGCAGTAGAAACTGTTGATACTTGTGTTGGTAGAGTATATGACGCAATTATGAAAGTTGGTGGCACAATGGTATTAACTGCTGACCATGGTAATGCTGATATGATTTGGGATGAACATCATAACCCATTCTCTGCTCATACAACAAATCCAGTACCATTCTTAATTACTAATGAAAATGTAGAATTAAGAAAAACAGGTAATTTAGGTGACATTGCTCCAACAATGTTAGATTTATTAGGCATAACTAAACCAGTAGAAATGACTGGAACTAGTATGATAGCAAAAAGAAAATAATATTATGCAATATAAAAAATCTGTAAATTGAGAAGTATCTCATTTACAGATTTTTTTGTTTTATCAAACAAAAATGCAACTTGAATATATTAATACATAATATATTATTGATGGTACCAAAATTACAAAATGTCTTTACAAAAAGCATAATGTATGTTAAAATATAATTGTCAATCGTCAAAAATGTCAAGACTCATAAAAGTATCGACATATTCGACATTGATTATCATTATAATTTCTACAAAAAATATTAAATGAAAGGGGGAACGAGATGAAAAAAAGGATTTTCTTAATATTAATTCTTATAATGGTAATGACTTTAATTTCTTGTAAGAAAGAAACTACAAAAGGATGTGAACACGCATTCCAAGAAGCAACGTGTACACAAGCAAAAACATGTAGTAAGTGTGGTGCAACAGAGGGAGAAGCATTGGGACACACATTCCAAAAAGCGACATGTCAAGCACCAAAAACATGTTCAAGATGCGGAGCAACAGAAGGCGCAGCATTACAACATAATTATGTTCTTAATGCACAAGGTAATTATTTTTGTACAATTTGCAAAAAACATATTGTTGATATACTTGGTAAAAACTACTTCTTAAATAAATTTTCAGAAATGGATGGATGCCAATATGAAAGAGTAAACTTTTGCAGTTTTGGTGACCAAAGTATACCAGTTTTAGATAATTTTGCAAGATATAAATTATTAAAAGAACAAGCTGTATTTGATGAAGAAAAACAAACATACCTTGTTCCAATAATTATTGAAAAAGTCTATGCATTAGACAAAGACAAAGGCGATATCGAATATGTAGTACAATCTGCAAAACCTGGAAATAGTGGTTCTAAAAAAGTAACTTTAGATGAATTAAATAGTGAATATAATATATATGTAACTATTTCAAAACCAAATTATGAAAAGTTAGCTAATATAGATACTATTATTTCAATAGCATCAGTAAAAACAGAAGAATCTGAAAGAGTTGGTAATGATATTACTGAAACATTCCATACAAAAACTAGTTATTTGTTTGAAGAAGATATTGATATCGAAGAACCTACAATTAAACTAGCAATAGGGTTAGATAATTTCTCATATATAAAAGATGGTAAATTCTACATTAATAATAATGAACATTTAGAATTAACAGCACAATACTACTATCAAGCATTAAAAGATGGAATGAGTAGTGAAGAATTTGACAAATGGGCATTCGTAGCACATTATCGTCGTGTTATGAGACTTATCGATCCAACAAGTTTGGATTTATCAAAATAACCATTTTTGTTTAAAGATAATTGAATTCTACTTAAAGGAGAGTTATAAAAAATAACTCTCTTTTAACTTTTTTTACTAGATAGTAAAAAAACAAAAAGGAGGTTGTAAAAATAATAATACTAATCTATAATTAAATTGCAAAAAGGAGAATGACTATGACAAAGAAAACTTATCGATTAAATAAAAAGGCTCATAAAAAGCAATACAGACTTTCAAAAAAAGAATTAAAGAATAATTACAAAAACATTAGAAAAAATTTACGAAATCAGTATATAAGTGAAATTGATTTAGAAAGCAAAGAAAAACAAATAGTTAATCCACCATATAGGACAGTATTAGAAGAAATAGGTAATTCAGTAACACATGGAATTGGTTCTATTCTATCAATAGTCTTTTATGTTTTAATGTTGATTCACTCAAATACGGTAAATGAATATATTGCTTCAACAATTTATTTTTTAGGATTATTTTTTGAATTTACAATGAGTACTCTTTATCATGCATTTCCGTATGGCAGCAAGGTTAAAAGAATATTTAGAAGGTTTGATTATTCATCAATATATTTACTAATAGGTGCTAGTTTTGCGCCAATATTGTTGTGCTATATAGGTGGAATATATGGAACTATTTTTGTTATTATTCAATGGATTATAATAATAACAGGTGTTACTCTTGTTGCGGTATTCGGACCAACAAGATTAAAATTTATTCATTTCCCTTTATATTTTATTCTAGGATGGAGTGCATTAATATTTGTTCCTAAAATGTTTGTTAATGATTTCAATTTGTTTTTATACATCTTAGGAGGAGGTATAATTTATACACTAGGTATAATTCCATTTTTCATAGATAAAAAAGTATCACATTTTATTTGGCATTTCTTTGTATTAGCGGGTGCAATTGTGCAATGGCTTGGTATATATATCTATTTATACTTAAAGTAATTAAATAAAAAAACTTAATATTTGAAAAAAACTTATATTTCGGTTATAATGATATAGCTTATAAATGTCAAATAAAGGAGAAAGAAACATGAACATGAACTATACAAAAGAAGTCGAAGAAATGTGTAGTGTTAAAGTTGGTGCAAGTCATGGTTGTGCTCCAATTCCTCAAGAAGGCAAATGGACATATTCACGTGAAATAAAAGACATCAATGGGTTTACACATGGTATTGGATGGTGTGCACCTCAACAAGGCGCATGTAAATTAACATTAAATGTTAAAAATGGTATTATTGAAGAAGCATTAATTGAAACTATTGGTTGCTCTGGTATGACTCACTCAGCAGCAATGGCAAGCGAAGCTATCGTTGGTAAAACTGTATTAGAAGCAGTTAATACTGACTTAGTATGTGATGCTATCAATACTGCAATGCGTGAATTATTCTTACAAATAATTTATGGTCGTACACAATCTGCATTCTCTGAAGGTGGATTAAACATCGGTGCTGGTCTTGAAGACTTAGGTAAAGGCTTAAGAAGCCAAGTTGGTACTGCGTATAGTACAAAAGCAAAAGGACCAAGATATCTAGAACTTGCTGAAGGATACATTACTCGTTTAGCATTAGATGATCAAAATCAAATTATCGGATATGAATATTTAAATTTAGGTAAATTTACTGATTTCTTAAAGAAAGGCTTAAATGCTGATGAAGCAGTTAAAAAAGCTATGGGAACATATGGTAGATTTGCTGAAGGATCTAAATATATTGATCCACGTCAAGAATAGGAGGCAGTAATAATGGCATTATTTGAGAACTACGAAAGAAGAATAGATCAAATTAATAAAGCATTAAATGAAAATGGTATTGCTTCAATTGAAGAAGCTAAAGCTATTTGTGATGCTGCAGGTATTGATGTATATAATACAGTAAAAGGTATTCAACCTATTTGTTTTGAAAATGCATGCTGGGCTTACATAGTTGGTGCTGCAATTGCTTTAAAGAACAACGCAAAGAGTGCTAGTGATGCAGCTAAGTATATTGGTGTAGGACTTCAATCATTCTGTATTCCAGGGTCAGTTGCAGATGACCGTAAAGTTGGAATAGGACATGGTAACCTTGGCGCAATGTTACTTTCAGAAGAAACTAAATGTTTTGCATTCTTAGCTGGTCATGAATCATTTGCTGCAGCTGAAGGTGCAATTGGTATCGCTAAAACAGCTAATAAAGTAAGAAAAGAACCACTTCGCGTAATTTTAAATGGTCTTGGAAAAGACGCAGCTAAAATTATTTCTCGTATCAACGGCTTCACTTATGTTGAAACTGAATTCGATTATAAAACTGGTAAATTACATGAATTAAGTCGTACTAAATATTCAAACGGTGAACGTGCATTAGTTAACTGCTATGGTGCTGATGATGTACGTGAAGGTGTTGCAATTATGCATTATGAAGGTGTTGACGTATCAATCACTGGTAACTCAACTAACCCAACTCGTTTCCAACATCCAGTTGCTGGAACATATAAGAAAGAATGTATCGAAATGGGTAAAAAATACTTCTCAGTAGCATCAGGTGGTGGAACTGGTAGAACACTTCATCCAGATAACATGGCTGCAGGTCCTGCTTCATATGGTTTCACTGATACAATGGGAAGAATGCATTCAGATGCACAATTTGCTGGTAGTTCATCTGTACCTGCTCACGTTGAAATGATGGGCTTAATCGGTATGGGTAACAACCCAATGGTTGGTGCCACAGTAGCAGTAGCAGTTGCTGTATCACAAGCTTTAAATAAATAGTTATAAAAGGTCTATGAGTATATCATAGACCTTTTTAAACGCAAGCAATTACATTGAATTAAAAAATTAGGTGTGGTATAATAATTATGAAAAATTTGGTTTTTTTCAAGTATCAAAAAAATACTAAAGATATATGCATGATGTATATATGAAATACGCGAATATTCACACAAAACGTAAATACGCAAAAAGTTATACATCTGTAACTTTTTGCTTTTTTTCAACTAAGGAAACCAAACAAAAAATAAATAGAAAAGGAGTAATAAAATGGGTGTAAAAATTGTTGATACTTGTTTAAGAGACGGACATCAATCATTACTTGCAACTCGTCTAACAACTGAAGATATTCTTCCAGTAGCTACTTTATTAGACAAAGCTGGATACTATGCTTTAGAAGTTTGGGGTGGTGCAACATTTGATGCATGCCTAAGATTCTTAAATGAAGATCCATGGGAAAGATTACGTGCTATTCGTAAAGCTTGTCCAAATACTAAATTACAAATGTTATTTAGAGGTCAAAACATTTTAGGATATCGCCATTATTCTGATGAATTAGTAGAAAAATTTGTTGAAAAATCATTAGAAAACGGAATAGATATTATAAGAGTATTTGATGCCTTAAATGATTTACGTAATTTAAAGAGTGCTGTAGATGCTACAAATAAGTATAAAAAACAATTTGGTGGTCATTGCCAAATCGCATTATCTTATACAACTAGTCCAGTACACACAATTGACTATTATGTTAATTTAGCAAAAGAAGTAGAAAAGATGGGTGCTGATTCAATTTGTATTAAAGATATGGCTGGTGTTTTACTTCCAAATGCCGCATACGAACTTGTAACAAGAATTAAAGAAAGTGTTAAACTTCCACTTGAATTACATACTCACTGTACAGGTGGTGTTGCTGAAATGACAGTAATGCGTGCAATTGAAGCAGGTGTAGATATCGTAGATACTGCTTTATCTCCTCTTTCTGGTGGTACTAGCCAACCTTGTACTGAAGCTTTAGAATATGTATTACAAGGAACAAAATACGATCCTGAATTAAACTTAGATTATTTAAAACAAGCATGTGATAAACTAACTGTTGTAAAAGACAGATTTCTTGCTAATGGTGGGTTAAATCCAAAAGCATTGACTACTAATCCAAATATCTTGAAATATCAAGTACCTGGTGGTATGTTATCTAACTTAATGAGTCAATTAAAAGGTCAAGGTGCTATGGATAAATACGAAGAAGTATTAAACGAAATACCTCGCGTTCGTAAAGACCTTGGTTATCCTCCACTAGTAACTCCACTTTCACAAATGGTTGGTACACAAGCAGTTATGAATGTAATTAGCGGTGAACGTTATAAGATGTGCCCTGCTGAAATAAAAGATTATCTAAAGGGAAAATATGGTGCAGCACCTGCTCCAGTAAACGAAGAAATTCGTAAAAAGATTATTGGTGATGCTCCAGTAATTACATATCGCCCTGCTGATGATATCGCTCCAGAATTTGAAGCAATGAAAGAAAAATACAAAGATATAGTAAAATCTGATGAAGATGTATTATCTTGCGCATTATTTGAAAATGTTGCAGTAAAATTCTTAGAAGCTCGTAATAATCCTAAAAAGGATGAAGACGAAGTAGTAGAATTTGATGTAGTAATTGGGTAGGTAAAATATGAAAAAATTTATTAGAATTTTAACAGTTTTAATGTTAGCTGTTGTAGCATTAACATTTACTGGTTGTAAACAAAAGAAACAATATGAAACAAAAGAAGTATATTTAATTGCTAATACTCCAATTGTTGCTACTGAAAAAGAAGGATGCACTTTTGTAGGATATTATCAACTTGAAGAAAGTTCTAAACGTGCAATTCTTTACCGTGAAGGATCAATTGCTCCTGCTGGTAAATACGAATTAATTTATGTTGAAAATAGCAAAAAAGATATAACTGGTAAATATTCATTCCCCGCAATGGTTGAAGATGGATTAACATTTGCCGGATGGTATTCAACTGAAGAATTAAAACAAGGTACAAGAGTTACAACAAATGCTTCAACTGAAGCCAATGTACTTTATGCACGTTTTATCACATTTGGTGATGCTGCATTAGTAACACTTGTTTGTATTATTATAGTATTTTCAATGCTTGCATTACTTTGTGGAATTGTAACATTATTAAAGTTTGTTGCTCCAAAAGAAAAACCAGTTCAACAACAAGCTTCTGCTACAAAAGCTGAAAAAGCATTAACAATGGAAGATATTAAAGATGATGATATGATGGCTGCAGCCTTAGTTGCTACAATTGACTATCATGAAGAAACAGGCGAAAATGTTCGTGTTGTTTCAATAAAAGAAATTAAATAGGAGAGTGTAATTATGAAAGTATATAAAGTTAAAGTAAATGGTAAAGTTTACGAAGTAGAATTAGAAAGTGTTTCTGAATCAAGTGCTAAAATTGAAGCACCTGCTAAAACTGAACAACCAAAAGCTGCTGCACCAGTTGTAAGTGGTGAAGGTTGCAAGTTAAATGCTCCAATGGCTGGAACTATTCTTGAAGTTAAAGTAAAAGTTGGACAACAAGTTAATGCTGGTGATGTATTATTCATCTTAGAAGCTATGAAACTTGAAAATGAAGTAGTTGCTCCAAATGGTGGTGTTGTTAAATCAATCACTGTATCTAAAGGTGAAGCTGTAGAAAACGGTAAATTATTAGCAATAATCGGGTAATAAATATGATTGGCGAATTATTTGAAAATTTCTATAAACAAATGGGATTTTTAAATGATGGTTCATTCGATTTAACAAGCTTTTTACTACGTGTAATAATGATTATCGTCGCTTGTGTATTAATTTACCTTGCAATTGCAAAAGGCTTTGAACCTTATCTATTAATCCCTATTGGAATTGGTATGCTATTAGTAAATTTAGCTCCATCTCTATATAATGATGGATCAAATGGTGAAGCTTTAGGTCTATTGTATTCTTTCCACAAAGGTATTGAATGGGAAATCTTCCCTCCACTTATCTTCCTTGGAATAGGTGCAACAACTGACTTTGGACCACTAATTTCTAGACCTAGTAGTTTACTTTTAGGTGCTGCTGCTCAACTTGGTATTTTCATTACATTCCTTGGAGCTATTCTTCTTGGATTTAATGCATTAGAAGCTTCATCAATTGGTATCATTAGTGGTGCTGATGGACCTACAGCTATCTTCTTATCTAATAAATTATTGAATGGCGCTGATGGTGGTGCAATGTTATGTGCATCAATTGCGGTTGTTGCATATTCATACATGGCCCTTGTTCCAGTTATTCAACCTCCAATTATTAAAGCACTTACAACAAAAGAAGAACGTCAAATCAAGATGGTTGAAACAAGAAAAGTTTCTAAACGTGAAAAGATTTTATTCCCTATCGTAGTAATGGTAGTTGTAATTATTCTAATCCCTTCTTGTGCTGCTTTAATCGGTATGCTTATGTTAGGTAACTTAATTAAAGAATCTGGGTGTGTTCCTAACTTAGTTGATGCTGCTGCAAAAACATTGTTATATGCAATCACTATTTTCTTAGGACTTGCTGTTGGTGCAACCGCAATGTTATCTGAACTTAACCAAGCAATTAACTTTGCTAAGATATTACTACTTGGTATGATAGCATTTAGTTTTGCTACTGCTGGTGGTGTATTAGTTGGTAAATTGATGTCTAAATTATCTGGTGGTAAGATCAACCCTATGATTGGTGCTGCCGGTGTATCTGCTGTACCAATGGCCGCTCGTGTAGTCCACAAGATTGGTCTTGAAGAAGATAAGTCAAATTACTTATTGATGCATGCAATGGGACCAAACGTTGCCGGTGTTATCGGTAGTGCTGTTGCTGCAGGATTATTATTAAGTATTTTTGGATAAAAAACAAAGCAGGTACTAATGTACCTGCTTTTTATCTAACAATAGAGGTGAAACATGAAAGTAAAAAAAATAACATTAATTGGCCTTTTAGCCGCATGCTTATGCATCCTTGCACCAGTATCATTTCCAATCGGTGTAATACCTATTTCGCTTGCAACTTTTGCAATATATATAATTGCTTCTTTATTGGTATGGCATAACACAATATTAGTTATTCTTGTATATATAGTTATAGGAGCTGCTGGCCTTCCAGTATTTTCTGGTTTTAGGGGCGGATTCAGCATACTATTAGGGTATACTGGTGGATATATTTTCGGTTATATTTTAATGGGTCTAGCGATCTCACTTTTATTAAAAAATAATAAGAATAAACTTTGGATGTATCCTATTGCTATGCTTGTTGGAACAATATTCTGTTATTTATTTGGTAGCATTTGGTATATGGTAGAAAGTAATAATAACTTAGCTTCTACTTTAGTTGTTGCTGTAGTACCATTTATATTACCAGATTTAATAAAAATAGTTGTGGCAAGTTATGTAACATATATTCTTAATACAAAAACATCTATATCTTCAACACTTTCTTAAAAATGTTGAAGATATATGGAAAATTACTCAAGCGGTTGAAGAGGATGGTTTCGAAAACCATTAGGGTGTAACAGCTGCGGGGGTTCGAATCCCCCATTTTCCGCCATAATAGTAGTATAGGTCTGATACAGTAAAAATGTGTCAAACTTTTTTATTTTTGCGAGGGTTCAATTCCTACCGTTGGTTCGAACCCACGAACTTTGATACACCAGAAAAGGATTCATAGGGCTTTTGCAGCTCTTTTTATATAAGGATTTATAGATTTGAAACGTTAACGATTGAACGATTATCCTAACAAATGAACGATTATAGGAACTATTGAACATCCTTTAAATCCTATAATTTATATTTATGACGGAGAAAAACTATTAGCTTTATATTCTTTTGACCCTATAAAAATGGTTTTATATGTAAGTGATTATAATCAAAGAAATTATTACTATATGTCAATGTATCAATTCTATAATGAAGGATGGACTATAACAAAAAAAGAATATTATGAAAAAATAATACAAAGTTATGAAATAGAACGTGATAGTGTTTTTCAGTTTTAACCTCAAATAATTATCCTAGTCACCTTAAATAATTTGACTAGGATTTTTTTAAGCTTATAAATTAGCTCATTTAATGTAAATAGTAAAACCTTAAATAAATTGCTTATCAACAGAATCATTGAAAAAGAAGAGTGGACTTTGGTTCAGGAAGAACTAAAAAGAAGAGCTAATCGTAAATATGCTTATCAAAATGCTAATCCTTATTTAACAAAGTTAATATGTGATGATTGTTGGCATTTCTTTGGAGTAAAGGTATTTCACTCAACCGATAAATATAAGAAGAAGGTTCTAGTTTGTAATGGTAAATATAAATGCAGTTGTCATTCACCAAGTTTAGATCCAGAAATTGTGAATAAAAGTTTTGTTGAAGCTTATAACCAAGTAATGAATAACAAAGAAACCTTAATTGAAGATGCAAAAGCCATAATTCAATTACTAACGAATACTTCGGATTTAGATGATAAAATTCAGAAGCTTAACACAGAAATGGAAGAAACTGAACTATTAGTTGAGAACTTGATTCACGATAATGCAAAAAGGTCACAATCTCAAGAAGATTATGAAAAGCATTACAATGAGCTCGTAGAAAAGTTTGAGAAAGCGAAAGATAAGGCTGAAAGTCTCGTAGAAGAAAAAGCGGACAAGATAAATAAAAAAGATGTTCTTGAAGCTTTTATTAAAACAATTGAAGCTAAAGAAAACATTATAGACAAGTTCTCAGTTGACCTATGGAACCTAATGATTCAGGAAGCGATAGTTCACCAAGATAAGACCATTACATTCAAGTTCAAAAACGGAAAAGAAATAACAATCTAACCAGAAAACACTAAAGCATCCTCCTAGCTTTGGTGTTTTTTTCGTACAAATATGTGCTGGATGCTATCATAAAATACAGTTTTATGATATAATTTATTAAAGAGTAAATCTTTTCTTTTTGTTTATGAATTATATTTTTGTGAAAGAAGGTGTAATGCAATGAAAAAAATAGGTTCGTTTTTTGTTACTTTAGGAATAATGTTAGTTATGATTTTCAGCTTAGCAGGTTGTGGAAACGATGCTAAGCCAACATCTTATTATATAAATAATGAAGGAAACTTAATTGTTGTTTTAGATGATGGAAAAGAGAATGATTTAGGTGAATGGGGAGAGGATATAATTCTTTCTTTGGGTGAGATAACTGTTAGCTCAGATGGCTATTATGTTATAAATGGTGTTAAAACAAAAATATCTCAAGAAAAGCCTGTATCATACTATTTGGATTCAAATAATAATTTAATTGCAAAATATGCAGATGAATCAACTAAAAATTTAGGACAATTTGGTAAGAATTTAATTGAATCACTAAGTACCGTAGAAGTAGATGGTTTAGGATTTTATGTAATAAATGGTGTTAAAACTGATATTACAACTAAGATTCCTGATTTCTATACAATTAATAATAATGGGCATTTAATTGTTACATATTTAGATGGCTCGACAGCTGATTTAGGGTTGATAGGTGATTCTTTAGTAAACGGTGTTTCAAGCGTTGAAATATCAGAAGATGGATTTTATATAATTAATGGAATAAAAACTGATATTGTTGCAATAGATGTTTATACTGTGTCTTTTAACACAGGATATTCTGCAACTGTTGTATCACAAATAATTAAAGATGGTTATAAAGTTGAGAAACCTACACTAGATAGAATTGGTTATACACTTGATGGATGGTATTGTAATAATGAGGAATGGCACTTTAATTCTGATGTTGTAAAAAATGACATGACATTGAATGCAAAATGGACAGCAAATGAATATACAGTTGATTTTGTTAATGAAATGGGAACTAACCCTGTTTCAATTAATGTTGCTTTTGATTCAAATGTTACATTACCTACAGTTGATGAAGTAGATGGTTATACTTTTGCTGGTTGGTATTATAATTCTCAAGTTGTTAATAATGGTAAATGGTCAATAGCAACTAATGCAACATTGACAGCCAAGTGGACAGCAAATGAATATACAATAACACTAGATCCAGGTGCTGGCTCTGTATCAAAAACAACAGTAAATGTCACTTATGATGAAGATTTCACATTACCAGTTCCTACAAATGATTATGGTGTTTTCACTGGTTGGTTATATAATGATGAACCTATAACAGATTCAACTGGACATTCGTTAACTAAATGGAATTTCACTAGTGATATTACATTGGCAGTTGATTGGACAGTAAAAATTTATACAGCTGAAGATTTGTTAAAGATGGGAACATATCTAAATGGTGATTTTATTTTAATGAATGACATTGATTTATCTGGGGTAAATTGGAATCCAATCGGAACAAATAGCGCACCATTTACTGGACATTTAGATGGTAATGGTCATAAAATATCAAACTTAACGATTGATACAAGTAATTACACAAATAGAAGTTCGTTTGGACTTTTTGGTTATATTTCATTTGCAACTATTGAAGATTTAGTTATTGAAGATTTTGAGTTTACTTCTGAAAATATAGAGAAAACATATTATGTTGGAGCTTTAGCAGGAATTGATTTGACTGATTTATCTTCAAGTACTAGTGAAGAATCTTTGATTAAGGGAATTACAACAAGTGGTTCATATGTTGTAGCTAAGCAAAGCTCTTCATATCCAGTGTATGCAGGTGGATTATTCGGTAAAGTTAGCTTTGAAATAATCTCAAATTGTAAGAATTTCATAAGCATCACTAACGCATCATATGCAGGTGGTTTAGTAGGTACTGCTACAAAAATGATGTATGCATTAAATTCATCAAATGAAGGTCAAATTAATTCGACATTATATGCAGGTGGTTTACTTGGTAAATGTGGTACAGCCTTCTATGCTTCTGAAAGTTCAAATAAAGCTGATATCACTTCAGTTCAGGCTGCAGGCGGTTTAGTAGGTTCAGTTGATTATTATGCTGTTATTACACTTTGCTATAACACAGGTAACATTACTAGTACTACAGACAATACTTTCTTAGGTGCGGGCGGATTAATAGGCTGTTGTTATTCTACAGGTGGAGAGGCTTTGCCTTCTGTCGAAATAAGCGAAAGCTATAATCGTGGAAATATTTTAGCACCATGCGCGGGCGGTTTATTAGGTGTAACATATGAGATAAAATTAACAAACGTATACAATGCAGGAAGTGTTTCAGGAAATAAATATTCAGGAAGTATATTTGCATATAGTTCTGTTGGCTCAGTAAAACAATGCTTAGGATCAGGTTCCGTTTCTGGATCGGCTGTCAAATCAACTATAGGATATGGTTTAACTAATGTTACATTTACAGATTGTTACCATACATTTAGTTCAACAAGCAATTTTGGTAAAGTAACAGGTACTTATACATCAAGTAAGTATGGTTCTACAACTTATACTGACAATATGTTCTGGAAAGCATATAATGAAAGTACTGGCAAAGGTAGCTGGATCTTTAGTGATAATGATTATCCAAAATTATTCTGGGAATAATAAATGATGAAAAAAAGATATTATAAAAAAGTATGGGGAATGGTTGGCTTTATAGTCAACCTTTCTCAAATGATTGAATATAACTTAGCTAATATACTCGCATTAAATGGAATTTTAGTAGCTTTTGATAAAGAAGATTCTATGTACGAGTTTGAATACGTTGAATTATTAAGAAAAACTGATGATTGGTATAAAAAAATGGATAGACTTGAGCTTGGTAAGCTTTTAGAAAACATAAAGTCTAGAACGGATTTTAAAAAGGAATTTATAGATTTCCTTACTGAAATTAGAACAGAAAGAAATTTCTTTGTGCATAACGTCTTTAAAGATGATTTATTTACTAAGGCCTTTCAAGATAATCCAAAACAATATATACCTCGTTTACAGGAATTAATAGCAAAGATGCATGCTGCAAATGATGAACTAGTAAAAATATTTGCAGAGATGAAAAAAGAAGTAAAGATGATTTATTAGGGGTGCTAAATTTTTACACGATTTGAAGTAAGGGTGCTAAAATTTTTACACGATTACAAGGTAGGGTGCTAAAATTGTATTAAAACATTTCTACTTTGACATTAAAAAACAATAGGTTTGATACAAAAAGTATTGAACCTTTTTTTCTTTGCATAAAGGGAGTTAGATCCTTTCTGTAAGTAAACAGCAGAGCCTTGTAGGAGTGTTTAACCGCACTTTTGCAAGGCTCTTTTTCCTTATATATAATAACTACGGAACGAAAACATCATCAACGGGACGATAGGTATATCAACGAAACGAAAGTTTCTTTCGTTATACGGTAGGCGAATATATTGAAAAAATTCGATTTTTGTGCTATAATAAACTGAACGATAAATGAGAATTTATTTTGCTAATGCAAAAACATTTGACTTAAATACAGATGTTGCGGTATAATGGAAACGCAATATTTGTATGCTTACAAACGGGTTTATAGTGTTGTAAATCTATATTTTTAGGAGGATAAACGATGAATCATTTACCTTTACATGTGCGTGTTCCAATCGAGGGAAATAATCCGAGTATTACTCGTTTGGAAGAAAAATGTATTAAATGCGGAATGTGTAAGGACGTATGTACAAATGCCATAGGTGTGCATGGTACATATACATTTGAGCAGACTTGTGGAGAGGCTGTGTGTATAAATTGCGGACAGTGCGCAAATGTCTGTCCTGTAGACAGTATTATAGAAAAGTATGAATATTTGGATGTAAAGAGAGAGGTTCAGAATTCGGAAAAGATTGTCATTGTAAGTACGTCACCATCCGTACGAGCTGCGCTGGGGGAAGAATTCGGTATGCTTGATGGCAGCTTTGTACAAGGAAAAATGGTTTCGTTGCTTAGAAAATTAGGCGTAAATTATGTCCTTGATACCTGTTTTGCAGCTGACCTTACTATTGTTGAGGAAGCTAGTGAGCTTATTGAGAGAGTGACCAAAAAAAACGCTCCCTTACCTCAGTTTACCAGTTGTTGTCCTGCATGGGTTAAGTATGTGGAAACATATTATCCGGAAATGATTCCGAATCTTTCATCGGCGAAAAGCCCTATCGGAATGCAGGGACCTACAATTAAGACCTATTTTGCTGAGAAGAAGGGTATAGATCCAAAATCAATTGTAAATGTGGCACTTACTCCATGTACTGCAAAGAAATTTGAAATTCGCAGAGATGAGATGAACGCTTCTGCTCATTATCTTGGTGTAGAGGGGATGCGTGACATGGATTACGTGATCACGACCAGAGAGCTTGCAAAGTGGGCAAAAGAGGAAGGAATTGATTTTGCCAGCCTTGAAGATGGTGAATATGACAATTTTATGGGAGATGCATCTGGAGCCGGTATTATTTTCGGCAATACCGGAGGTGTTATGGAAGCTGCTCTCAGAACTGCTTACGAATTTATTACAAAAGAAAAATCACCGGAACAGTTATTCAACCTTACACCTGTAAGGGGGTATGAAGGCGTCAAAGAAGCTACTTTAAAGGTTGGCGATTTAGATGTGAATATCGCTGTAGTATATGGTACAGCCAATGCCGGAAAAGTAATTGAGGGCATCAAGCATGGAGAAAAACAGTATCATTTTGTGGAAGTTATGACTTGCCCGGGCGGATGTATCGGTGGAGGCGGCCAACCAAAGGATATCATGAAGGATAAGGACGAGGTACGTAAAGCGAGAATTGCAAGTCTCTATACAAGGGATGAGGCGATGACACTCAGACGGAGTCATGAGAATCCGGAGATTATTCATCTTTATGAGGAGTTTTATGGAAAGCCGTTAAGTGAATTGGCAGAAAAGATGTTACACACTTCTTATGAAGATAAGAGTGAAATATTAAATCGAAAAGGAGATATAAAAATGAGTAAATGGGTATGTAGTATTTGTGGTTATGTGCATGAAGGAGAGGCGGCACCGGAGCAGTGTCCAGTATGTAAGCAGCCTGCATCTGTTTTCAAGAAGGTGGAAGAGTCGCCTGCAAAGAGTAAGTATGCTGGAACAAAGACAGAGAAGAATCTTTGGGAAGCGTTCGCAGGGGAATCTCAGGCCAGAAATAAATACACTTATTTTGCTTCAGTAGCAAAGAAGGCCGGATATGAGCAAATTGCAGCATTATTCCTGCAGACAGCTGACAATGAGAAGGAGCATGCAAAACTCTGGTTTAAGGCGCTTGGTGAACTTGGAGATACCGCAGAAAATCTTCTTCACGCTGCAGAAGGCGAAAATGCAGAATGGACAGATATGTATGATAGAATGGCTAATGAAGCGGAAGAAGAAGGTTTCCCGGAATTAGCCGCTCAGTTCAGAGGTGTTGCTGCGATTGAAAAACTTCATGAAGAAAGATATCGTGCACTTCTTAAGAATGTTGAAACTATGGAAGTGTTTAAGAAGAGTGGCATTACAATGTGGGAATGTCGCAATTGCGGACATCTTGTAGTTAGTGCAGAAGCTCCTGAAAAATGCCCTGTATGTAATCATCCTCAGGCTTACTTTGAGGTAAGAAAAGAGAACTATTAAGATACCGTATTTATTTGATCAAAGACTATTTACAGTGTACAAAAATGTAAATTTACAAAACAGTTAGACAAATTCAAATTTGTTGGTCAGTTTAACTGTAAGCATTTTAATTACCTGTACGCAAATTTTGATAAGGTGTACGCAAATTGTATAAAAATAGGTATTTGCACACATATAGGAAGCATAGGTTTGATACAGCAGTGTCAGACCTTTTTTGTTTGGCAGAAAGGAAAATTTTCCTATCCGCCAGTTTTTTAGAGACTAGAAGTAGTGAATTATTTAACTATTATCTGGTCTTTTTTTATTTTTGTATTTAACTTTTTAACGATTTAAGAAAATATGACTTAAAACTTAAATAATGAAAAATGCCTATATAAACTTTAAAATTTTGTTCAAATAAATTGTCGATTGACGGGTTGTCAATCATCGTGCACAAAATTGTGCCCTA
>ULVQ01063081.1_pt1 | contig 22596 bp, 18 predicted proteins | sample 1959591 | NCBI WGS metagenome assembly ULVQ01 (sample SAMEA4835790, study PRJEB28245) | human gut metagenome | biome: gut microbiome; material: fecal sample | place: Denmark | collected 2008
GGTGACACCCCCGGAGAGACTGTGCCTTCCGAAACGGATGGCAATAAAAATATCTCCTATGCTTCCAATTCTGCCGCCCAGGTCTGCGATATCTATGTTCCTGAAGATGCAGATCACTGCCCGGTGATCGTTCTGGTTCACGGCGGTGGCTTTATGTTCGGTGATCAGGGTATGTCCATCATTCAGCCTGTGATCGCGAAAGCGCTGGAGAAGGGCTACGCCGTTGTCAGCGTTGACTACCGTAAGGCTACTGAAGCTGTATTCCCTGCTGCTCTAGCTGATGTGAAAGCGGCTGTCCGCTTTGTGAAAGCCCACGCAATGGACTATGGGTGGAATCCCGAGAAGATCACTGTGTGGGGAGAGTCCGCCGGAGCCTACCTGTCCTTAATGACTGCGCTGACCCCGGATGTGCCGGAACTGAACGGCGATGTAACAGATTGCATCGATATTCCCAATGATGTGCAGGCTCTGGTCAGTTTTTATGCTCCCGTGGAGTTCTACACGCTGTATGAGGAAGCAGGTAAGCCAGACAGCACTGCCGGTTCCTTTGAGAGCAAATTCCTGGGGCAGGATATCCTGGCTGATAGGGAAACTACCTATAAAACCTACTGGGAAACCTATGCAGACGAAATACCTACCGGCATTCAGGCATGGATTCAGGCAGGTGACGCTGATGCAAGAGTGCCTTGCACACAGTCTGTCCATTTTGCGGAGCGTTTGACCCGCTATATCGGTGAAGAAAATGTGGAGCACAGCCTGATTCCCGGCGCTGATCATGAGGATGCACTGTTTTACACTGATGAAAACCTGGACGCTGTTTTCGCATGGCTGGATGGCATTATGAAGGGATAACTATGGTGGATGTGAGAAAAATGCCGTTTCTCCTGAATGAGGAGCAAGCTGCCTGGGTGAAATCTACCCGGGACAGCCTCTCCCTTACGGAGAAGGTCGGACAGTTATTCTGTATTATGGGCGGCGACTATGCACCCGATGTTCTGAAAGAGATGGTTGCCGCAGGCAAGATTGGCGGTATTCTTTTCCGTCCGGTGAAGCCCTGTGACGATGTCAAGGCGGATTACGCACCGCTGGACGCAGTGGCAAAGGTGCCCTTGCTGAAAGCAGCCAATCTGGAAGAGGGCGGCTCCGGTGGTATGTCCGACGGCACGCTCTTTGGTTGGCCTATGCTGACTGCTGCCACTGATGAACCTGAAATGGCTGCGAAATTCGGTAAGGTTTGTGGTACCCAAGGTGCCCTCGCTGGCATCAACTGGACATTCTCTCCGGTGTGCGATCTGGATCTAAATTATCGGAACCCTATCACCAATGTCCGTACTTTCGGGTCTGATACCCAGCGGGTCAAGGCTATGACCGAAAGCTATGTCAAAGCGGTACAGAGCTGCGGTGTTGCCGCTTGTGCCAAGCACTTCCCGGGTGATGGCGTTGATTACCGGGATCAGCATTTGCACCCCACTTACAACTCCCTTCATGCTGACAAGTGGTATGATTCCTACGGCAAGGTCTATGAAAATCTGATTGCAAACGGCTTGATGAGTGTGATGGTGGGACATATTGCACAGCCTTGCGTTGCAATGGATGTAAATCCCACATTGTCTTTTGAGGAAGCCATGATGCCTGCGACGCTCAGCAAAACACTCCTAACAGATGTTCTGCGAGGGAAATATGGCTTCAATGGGGTCATCACCAGCGACGCCACCATTATGGGCGGCTACTGTCAGGCCATGGATCGGCGGAAAGCCATTCCGGCTTCCATCATGGCAGGCTGCGATATGCTGGTTTTCAACACGGACTTTGAAGAGGATTATGGCTATATGCTGGATGCGCTGAAGGATGGACGCCTGACTGAGGAGCGGCTGAATGAAGCTGTTACAAGAATCCTTGCTCTGAAAGCAAAATTCTGCCACAAGGTGGAAAACGATCCTGTTCCCGCTGCCAAGTGGCATGAAGAGGCCGCCGACAAGGCTATTACCCTGGTCAAGAACAAGCAGCCCGAGAAGCTGCCCATGACCCCTGAGCGCTATCCAAATATCCGTCTGGTAACCTTGGGCAAGGATGCTATGTTGGATGGCTCCGTTCAGACAATTACCAGAGAAATACTGGAGCAGAATGGATTCCAAGTGGAAATTTATGAGCCATATGCGGATGAGCTTCATGGCACTTCCAATTTATCAAAGGATCGCCTCACTTTGTACATTGCGAACTACGAACAGGCCAGCAACCAGACTGCGGTGCGCATCAATTGGTGCCAAAAACACGCGCTGGATATGCCTCGGTTTGTGAATGAAGAAGTCAGTATATTTGTGTCGCTGGCGAATCCTTACCATTTGCAGGATGTCCCCAGAATCCGCACCCTTGTAAATGCTTACACAGCCACCCAAACTACAATACGTCTGGTGATTGAGAAGCTGATGGGTAAGTCAAAATTCAAAGGCATCAGTCCTGTGGATGCCTTCTGTGGTTTGCCGGATACGATATTGTGAGGTAACATATGAATCATGTGAATGATTTGCGCAGCACCCTGGAGATTTTGCGCGAAATGCCGGGTCAACTGGTCGAAACCAATGTGGAGGTGAATCCGGCGGCGGAGCTGGCCGGAGTCTATCGCTATGTGGGGGCTGGGGGAACTGTCCAGCGTCCTACGAAGGTCAATGGCCCCGCCATGCTCTTCCATAACATCAATGGCCATCCTGATGCTTCCATTGCCATTGGCGTGCTGGGTAGCCGAAAACGGGTGGCTGCTCTGCTGGACTGCCCGCCTGAGGACTTGGGGAGGCTTTTGTGCCGATGCGCCGAAAATCCTATCGATCCTATCGTTGTGGAGGGAGAGGCGCCTTGCCAAGAAGTGGTGCATCTGGCGTCGGACGTGGATTTTGACTTGAATAAACTGATTCCCGCACCCACCAATACCCCAGTGGATGCAGGACCCTATATTACATTGGGAATGTGCTATGCCACGCATCCGGATACCGGAAAGTCCGACGTGACCATCCACCGAATGTGCATCCAAGGCAAGGACGAGCTGTCCATTTTTCTGCAGCCTGGCTCTCGGCACATCGGAGCTATGGCGGAGCGGGCCGCAGAGCTTGGAATTCCGCTGCCCATTTCTGTCTCCATCGGCGTTGATCCTGCTATTGAGGTGACATCCTGCTTTGAGCCGCCCACAACTCCCTTGGGCTTCGACGAGCTGTCCATTGCCGGGGCTTTGCGTGGAAAGCCTGTGGAATTGCACAGATGCGTCTCCATAAACGAAAACTGCATTGCCAATGCCGAATACGTGATTGAGGGCGAAATTCAGCCGGGCATTAAGGTGGTGGAGGATCAGAATAGCCACACAGGTTTTGCCATGCCGGAATTTCCCGGCTACAATGGCGTGGCCAGCCACGAGTGCTGGCTCATCAAGGTCAAGGCGGTCACCCACCGGGAGCATCCCATTATGCAGACCTGCATCGGTCCCTCGGCAGAACATGTGTCTATGGCCGGTATTCCCACGGAAGCAAGCATTTATGGAATGCTGGAAAAAGCCATGCCGGGAAAGGTTCTCAATGTCCATGCCCATCCATCCGGGGGCGGTAAGTACATGGCGGTGCTGCAGGTTAGAAAAACTGTCCCAACCGACGAGGGAAAGCAGCGACAGGCGGCGTTGCTGGCATTTGCTGCCTTCCAGGAGCTGAAACATGTGATTTTGGTAGATGAGGATGTGGATATTTTCGATACCGATGATGTTCTGTGGGCGATGAATACCCGGTTCCAGGGAGATCGGGACATTATCACGATTCCCGGCGCCAGATGTCATCCCCTGGATCCAAGCGCCGGACCGGAGTATTCCCCCAGCATTGAAAACCGTGGAATTTCCTGCAAGACGATTTTTGACTGCACAGTACCTTTCCACCTAAAGGAGAGATTCAAGCGCGCGCAATTTCTGGAGGTGAACCCAGAAAAATGGTTGAAAAACGACTAATCGTGGGTGTCAGCGGAGCTTCCGGTGCACCGCTGGCGGTGGCATTGCTAAAGATACTGAAAGAAACGGACGTTCAGACTCATGCGGTCATTACTCATGGCGGCGAGCTGACCCTGAAACAGGAGTGTGCCATGGAGAGCCTTACCGAATTTGCGGATGTGGTATATGACAACCGGGACATTGGTGCCGGCCCGGCTTCTGGCAGCTTCAAAACTATGGGTATGGTCGTGATTCCCTGCAGCATGAAAACCGTTGCCGGTATTCACAGCGGCTATTCTGACAATCTGCTGCTGCGGGCAGCGGATGTGACACTGAAGGAGCGGCGCAGGCTGGTGCTGGTAACAAGGGAGACTCCGTTCTCCACGATCCATCTTCGCAACCTCTATGAACTGAGTCAGATGGGGGCGGTGATCCTGCCGCCTATGCTCAGCTACTACCATCAACCGGAATCCATCGAGGAGATGACTCACCACATTGTGGGCAAGGTGCTGGATCAGTTTGATATTGAGATACCGAACTACCGCCGCTGGGAGGGAATGGCATGACTCTGGAGCGAACTGTGCTGGATTTTCCAATCCGGGTGGAAATCAAAAAGCTGAACGAAGGTTGGGATGTTGGCATTTTTGGCGGATGCACGACACATGTGGGAGCTGTAAGCTTGGCTGCATCTGACGGAACAGTGGAGACGTTAGAGAGGCCCGGACATAAGGATGGTGTAATCAGTGCCCAATGGGCTTCAGAGTTAGCGGTACAGCTGGATGACGTAGTCTGCGTTCGCTGCGGCATTCACTATGACAACGCAGAAAAAGCACAATTGACAGCCATTGTAGATGCCTGCGAGGATCTACTCCGGAAGGCAAAGGAGAAGCTATGATTACATTTGAACATGAAAAAATATCCCCAACTACCACCCGCATTCGGGCACCCGGCATGGAATTGATGTATTTGGTGGAGGGAACAGAAAGAGCCGCACTCATTGACACAGGCAGTGGCTTGGGCTTTTTGAGAGCCTATGTAGAGAAGCTGACAGACAAGCCAATCCTGGTCCTGCTGACCCATGGTCATGTAGATCATGCCATGGGAGCAGGAGAATTTGAAGAAGTTTATATGAACCATGCGGATGATTACATCTATATTCAGCACGCAGATATGGGCTTCCGCCGTGATGGCCTATTTTTGTGCTCGCAGAAGGTAGAGAAGTCGGAGATCATCCCGGCAAAGCCCTTGGCAACCATTCATCAAATGGCTGGGGGAGACAGCTTCGACCTGGGCGGTTTGCACATTGATATATACGATCTTCCTGGCCATACCCGAGGCAGCGTGGTGATGCTGATTCGGGAGGAACGGGCGCTTCTGCTGGGGGATGCGTGCAACTATTTGACGTTCCTCCACGAGCCCTATTCCACAACGGTCAAGGAATATAAGGAAAACCTGGAATTGCTGAGACCACAGCTGGAAGGAAAGTTCGATGCTGTATATCTTTCCCATGGCCCCGGAGATGGAAACATTGGACTCATTGACGGTGTGATCCAAGTCTGCGAGGATATTATGGCAGGTAAAACCGATGACGTGCCCTTTGGCTTTAAGGATTCTAAAGGCTTCTTGGCAAAGGCGGAGATTCGACGAGATGTTCGAGTTGATGGCGGAATTGGCAACGTAATCTACAATAAGGAACGGATATTTTGATGAAAGCAATTCTATTTGACTTGGACGGTGTCATTGTGTCCACAGATGAGCAGCATTATCTTGGCTGGCAGGCTCTGGCGGACAAACTGGGGATTCCCTTCAGCCGGGAAGACAACAACCGCTTCCGTGGGGTCAGCCGTATGGCATGCATGGATATTTTGGAACAGATTGGCGGCAAACACTATTCCCGGGAGGAAAAAGAAGCCTATGCGGGTTGGAAGAACAATTACTACCGAAATCTCTTAGGCCAGATGTCCCCTGCGGATTTGAACCCGGAGGTGAAAACCACACTGGACAAGCTTCGTGCCGATGGATTGAAACTGGCCATTGGTTCTTCCTCAAAAAACGCCAAATTCATTCTGGAACGCATCGGACTTGCAGATTTCTTTGACGCTGTCTCTGATGGAACCAACATTTTAAGATCCAAGCCGGACCCCGAAGTGTTCCTGAAAGCGGCGGAATTTCTATGCTTAAAACCGGAGGAATGTCTGGTGGTTGAGGATGCGGTCTCCGGTGTAGACGCGGCTCATGCAGGCGGCATGAAAGCCGCAGCTGTGGGCGACGCCGCAGAAAAGCAATACGGTGACTATATTCTGGATCATTTTTCGGATTTGCTGAATGTTTTATAGCTGTGTCCAAAGGAAGTTGATTCATAGAATACCAACATACAGTCCTTTGATGTGGTTGTAAAGACCTTTCTGCTGCTGAATCTGCGGAGAATTCCGTGCGCCTTTGAAATTCTGGACTGGCTACTCGGTTTCCTGTAGCCGCGCAAAAAACAGGTGATTATCCAGTTGACATTATTTTAAGTTCAACACATTGCCCATAGTTTGAGCGGCTTCTTTTTGCGCTGCTGTTGTAACATGGGCGTAGGTGTCCAAGGTGAAGCCTGCGGAGAAGTGGCCGAGCATGCCGGATACGGTCTTGATGTCTACACCGTTTTGCAGGGCCAGGGTGGCGAAGGTGTGGCGGAGGTCGTGGAAGCGAACCTTCGGGATGCCAGCCCTCTCCAGTACCCGCTTCAGCATATTGTTGACACTGTCCGGCGAGATGGGGCCACCATGCAAGGAAGGAAATACATACTCGTCATTGGTTTTGGCTTTCTGTGTTTTAAGAACTTCTATCGCTTGAGGTGAGATGCTCACTGTGCGGTAGGAGTTCTTTGTCTTTAAGGGGGCTTCTGTGATCTCTCCATTCACTCGGGCGACTTGCCGGCGGACAGTAATCACTCCGTTATCCCAATCGATGTCCTGCCATTTCAGTCCCAGCAGTTCGCCCCGGCGCAGGCCGGTGGATAGTTCAATATAGTACATTTCATAGAACCCGCTGCGCTTGGCTTCTTCCAGGAATGCCTGCAACTGATCCACCGGGATAGTCTGCATTTCCCTGTGCTCAATCTTCGGCAGGGAAACATTTTTGCAAGGATTCTCCGCAATGATCTTCTGCGCCACGGCGAAATCCATAGCCGAGGAGATGACCTGGTTGATATTCCATACAGTCTTTGCGCTTAACCCCTTGTTCTGATGCTTAGATTCAATTCGCTCTACCCGCCCCTTTTCCATCAGCTTGCGGCAGAACTTCTGCAAGTCCATAGTGCTGAGCTTCTCTAACGGAATTTTGCCGATATTCGGAGCTATGTGATTGTCGATGTAGCCACGGTAAGTCTGGTGCGACGATGGCCTGACCTTGATTTTACACACATTCTCAAACCATTCGTTCATCCACTGGGTCACCGTGTACTTGCCCGTCCGGGTGAAATCGATCTTCTGATTCTGTTCCAGTGCGGCTTTCAGTTTCTCTTTGACTTCTGCCTGTGTTTTTCCCAACACATTCTTGAAAACCTGCTTGCCAGTAACCGGGTCATGACCTGCCGTATATCGCCCTTCCCAGCGGCCATCCTTCCGCTTGCGAATATTTCCTTCGCCGTTGCTTCTTCGTTTCGCCATCTGCGATCCCTCCTTATCAGCGACACACATTACCACAGGAAAGGAAAAATAGCTATTCACGAAATCTACCAAAGATTTTGCATTATTTTTGACCCTTTCCGGGGTGTTTATTTGTTTCATTCATTTTGTTACCTGCCGCCGGACGGCACTTGTTGGTGCTGTCCGGCGGCTTTCGTTACATAGTCTGTTCCATGTCATTGTTGTAATCCTGACCATCGGAACGCTGGCCAAGAGCCTGCTTCTTTTCCTCGATTTTTTGCCGCTGTTTGCGGTCGATGGAATCTCTGCGGCGGATATGCTGGTTGGCACTGGTTTGAATCATACCAGCCAATCCCCGGAACAGTCCGAAGACAGCGGAGGCGGTTTGTCGGTGGATGTGGCTCTGCACTTTTTCGAGTAGCTGGGCGGCATATTCATTGCCATGGCTTGCGGATACTTTCAGCCAGTCCATGCCCACTTCCAGATTCTGCGGCACGCCCTGACCAAAACAGTAGATTTTGCCAAGCTGGTATTCGGCATAGGAATTGCCTTGTTCCGCTGCTAATTCAAACATGGAGATAGCTTTCTGAATATCTGTTTTCAGATGCTGCTTGCCCACTCCATATACCGCATCCACACTGCCACGGATGGCGGCTTCATGGAGAAACTGCTTCACTTCGGGAATTGGCTCCACCTCCGGCTCACGCAGGCTCCTAATCGCTTTCGGGTACACATCCGAGCCGTCGTCAACAAAGTCCACACAGGGCGGAACGGGGTCTGACAGGGGTAAGACTTCCGGTGGGAGATTGATTGCCAGCGCTGCCTGCACTACTGCATTTCGGATGGCCTTGAATTCCTTCTGCTGTTCCAGAGGAATCCGCTCCGGCATCTTATCCGTATAGGTGTGAAGCACATCTTCTTTCTGTTCGTACCACAGAGCGTACAACTCCCGAATCCTGCTGTCCCCGGCAAGCTCTGCAACGATGGCATCTACGAGCTTTTTAGTCCCGGCATTGAGATATCCGTACTGTTTCTTACCCTTGGCTTTCTCCAGTCTGTCCGCAAGCTGAATGAACATCATCTGCATCTGGGGATTTTCATATTCGCCGCAGTTGATTTCATTCACGATCTGCATGATTCTCTCACGGCTTTCCTGCCGGAGCTCGTCCCGAAGATCGGACTGCTTCTGATAGATCTGAAGCAGATTCTGGCGGAAGATCTCCTGCGCCAGATTTGTCTTGATGGTTTCGATCCCCTTGGTGGAGAGGTATGCCTCGTTAGGGTCGGCTGAGTAGGCCATCATATGGACATGAGGATGATTGCCGGAATTGTGAAACGCAGCGTACCAGCGAAAGTTCTCCGGGGATATTTTCATCTGCTGGGCGATCATATTCCTCTGGGAACGGAGAAGGTGCATCCACGCATCCGGCGTGTTGTAGCCCAGCCGCTCCGCATCCTCCCGGTGGAGGGAAATAATGTGCGTCCAGATATTGCCGGGATGCTCGTTCATCTCTTTCTGTACCTGGGACAGCACGATGGGGACACCCTCGTCTGTAAACAGGCCGTTGCTTCCGGGACGCTCATCAATATATTTCAGATATACATCCCTTTGGGGAGCATCGCCGTGAAGTTCCATTACACTTGCTATGAACGCACCCGCATTTCCACGGGCGGGGTTATCTACATAGTCCCGGTACTCGTGGCTCTCCTTGCTGTCCGGGTACTTTTTCAGCAACCTTGTAATTTGCCTCTGCTGTTCTGCCGTGGCAGGGAGATGACGGGAGGTATCTTCCGCCATCTCCACACCTTCCCTGGTGGCGATATACTTGAGGTATCCACCGGGGCTTTTCTTGCCGCCGGGTTTTAGATAGGGGGATTTCAATATCAGTCTGGCCATCCATTGTCACCCTTTCTGAAATTCTACCGCGTCCTCGAAGTTGTATTTACCGCCGATGGCAGCAACTTCGTTGGTGCAGAACCGGCGGAGGGCGGATAAGGAATCTTCATCGATATTATGGGTAGCGGCAATGATGTTGCTCATCATCGCAACCTCCACACCCAACTTGAACAGGAGTCGGCTGATCCTGTCCTCGGGCAGTGCGATCTTCCCACCGATGGCAGATTCCAGCGCCGGTGTCAGCACCCGGCTGCTTTCTTTCATGTTCAGTACGGCGATATAGTGTTCAATGGCTTCCCGGATGAACTCGCTTCTGGAATCCGCGCTGGTTCTCTCCATGGCTGCGTCGCACCGGGCCAGCAAGTCATTGTTGATATAAATGCCAATTCTGTTGCTATTATTGTTTTCTTGCATTTTTCTCCTTCCTGATGGGAACGCCCCCCCATCAAAACTGTTGCGGCTCTAAGGAAACGACCTTTTCAGGCGCCTAAATCCTGGATACTTTCCGAAAAGGTAACACTTTGAAAACCGTTCAAAAGCCCCGGACGGCGTTGCCGGGCGGTGTAATTGGGGAGTATCCGGCACAGGCCGGAATACCTCCTTTATCCTGCTTTCCAATCCTTTCATCCGAAATCTCCGAAATCAGTATGGAAAGCAACTCCAGCTTATGCGGGAAGCTCCTCGCCAATGAACAGCGGAAGCTCGTCTGCTTCTGTATCCAGGTCACGGTAAATCTCCGGGTTGTCCAGGCTCAGCAGATGATACTCGTTGTTGGAGTAGCCGTAGGGATTGCGGTGCTTGTACATGGCAATCAGCTTCCGCTTGACCAGAACCTTGATGGCTTTCTGGAGAGAAGACTTTTTGATGCCGGTATCCTGAATGATTTTCTTGTGCGTGGGCCAGCAGTATTCCTTACTGCCGGAGCAGCAGACCAGATACGCATACAGTTTGAACTGGGTGGCATCCAGCGGCACATGGAAGATGCTGTTGGGCAGACGAAAGAATTCTTTTGCGGGCGGTTCATACAATCTCATCCATCCACCTCCGTTTGCTGGTCAATCCACTGGATAAACTTGTCTTTTGGAACAAGAATCCGTGTGCCGATTCTGATGTGAGGGAATCCTTTCGAACGAACCAACTCGTAGGCCGCCGCTCTGGAGATTCCCAGCACTTCTCCTACCTCCGGCGCGGTCAGCGTCAGCGGCAGGGCATCATAGTTTTTGAATTTGCTTTCTCTCATTTTCATTTCCTCCTGTATTGTTTTCGCGCAGTCTGCTCTCGCAATCACAGATTTCTCACTCCTTCCGATGGCCGGGCAAACAAAAAACGCATACCAACGAACACCGAACAGGAATCGGTTTTGATTCCCCTGCGGTGTCAGTTATGTATGCGCGATATTTTGATATGTTGTGCCGGCGGCACTATGTATGTAGTAGAATTATAACAGAATAATCCAAATTTTTCAAGTGCAGGGCGTGAACGGAATGTGAACGGAGCGCTTTCTTATGTTTGTGGTTCACTTTATAGGACACGCACAGAAGATTTGTAAACCGGGTTTCGAGAAAAATTTGCGAAAAATACGGAGCCTCATCTTCCATGAGACTCCGCAGGAGGTCAAGTATTTTCCGCAGCCGTTTTGAAATCGCCATTTTGCTTATACCAAATTCCTTGCCGATCTGTTCCAATGTATAGAACCGAAAGTAGTAAAACCGAAGCAGTTTCTGGTCATCATCAGGCAGAGTTGGAAAGATCTTCCGGAGTTTGTGCTTCCGCAAAAGAAGGAATGCTTGCTCAAAGGTTGGATCGGTTGGCTCGTCTGTGAACAGACCGGGCATTGTGTAAATTTCATTCCCAACGAAATCCAGGTGACGCTGGTCACTTCTTCGTTGAGCACTTTCCCGTAAACGATCCTGCTCCAAAAACTCCGCGACTTCATCGGATACAGTAATCTTTTGACCGTAGTAGTTGATGTTTTTCATCTTTACCGCCTGTCCAGTACGAAAGGTCGGCAGATGTTGACCGACACAGCCATCACGCTGCATCCCTTCCACCCTGGAGCGGAATGGTTGGGATGAGGTCGAACATCTGCCGACCTCATCGGTACTTTTCAATAGTTTAGTTCATAAGTTGGGTGCCTGACGATGGATTTATTATATCAGGCGGCAAGAGAATAATCGGGAACATTTGTGCGAATTATGTCGAACGGTTTGAAATACAAGGGATTCTATTTGTTTATTGTGTTTTGTTAGCGACCACTTGACGGTGCAACCGACGGCCGCCAAGCAATAATTTGGCACTAATGACAGTTGCAATTTTGAGGAAGTCAAGGTAACATCACCAAAACATTTTTGGAGGTGTTACATTTGAAGTCCATTTCTGAAGCAATGAAAGCCTATATGCTAACTCATCCCTTTGACTCTGGCAATTCGGATTGTCAGACGGTACTGGATCAGCTCTACCATGCCTATGCAGAATCCCATGAGCACGATCCCCAAGAGATTGGTGATGGATTCAAGGAGCTGGAGGAGTATCTGTGTGTACTGCCATTGGATAATAACAACGCAGTTTTCAATCTGTGTTGTCGCCTGTGCAGTGCATATGAACGCAAGGCCTTTCTGGACGGCCTGCAATACGGCGCTGAACTGATGCTGGAACTGGGAAAGGAGTCTGACCGATGAAAGAATTCCTTGAGAAATTAAGACAACAGGTAGCTGAAAATCCTCCCAATTATGGGGATGCGGATTCTGTCCTGGGATTACTGTATGAATGCTTCAACGAAAACAACCCCTATGACAGTGAGCAGATAAAGGCGGATTTCGAAGAACTGTACCGGCAGATGAACGGGATGCCCCTCCGGGAGATGGACAGAATCGTCTATCCGGTTTGCAAGCTCTGCCGGGATCATGAGAGGGCAGGGGTTGTGGAGGGAATCAAAATTGGCGTTAGATTACTACAAGAGTTAGGATAGTACATCCATAGTTTACTCGTCTCGTCAAAAAACTTGATGAGATGAGTAAATTTATCTTGATATTGTTCTTGATAGAGAATATAATATGCGAGTAAGGAGAGATGAATATGGGATACATTTCTGCACAGCAAGCTGCGACAAAGTGGGGCATTTCTAAACGACGTGTTCAAGTGCTTTGTACTGAAAATAGAATTAAGAATGCAACTCGTATCGGAAATATGTGGGTGGTGCCAGAGGATGCTTTGAAGCCGGCAGACGGTCGAGTTCAAACTCACCATACAGTTGAATCGCCCACAGCGCGAGCAGCTAGGACAGCACTAAAGAAGCTGACGGTAAATGCTTATCAGGAAATAAACGGAAAGCTTAATAACCCCAGCACATCCAAAATGGTGTTTGTTAGCTTACTTGCTACAACTATTTTCTGTGATATCCAGAACGATGAATCATCTAATGAGAAAGATGATGTGTTTTTGATGATCAGTTCGGAACTGCTTGAGATTGAGTTCAAGGAGTCGAGCCGCAGATCCTTCTGGGAAATGTTTTCGTCCTTGGTTTCGGATTTTGAAAAATACATTTATCGCTATGCAGACTATGTTGATGATATTTTATCGTGGGCTTATCAGTATGTGAACAAACTTAGCCTGGATTCTGGGTTAGAAAGTACCCAGTTCTTTACGGAAGAATACATGATTGAGTATCTTACAAAAGGTATTCCTAGAACAACGACTGCTAGTTCTGTATATTTAGATCCAGCTTGCGGTGGTGGTAATTTCCTTTCCCATATCTTGAACCAGTTGTTTGTTTTAAGGTATAGAGAATTAGATAATCCTATCGCTTGCATTGAGAATATTTTCAATGCTTTATATGGATATGAATTGGATCCCAATCTGGCAGCGGTCGCATCAGTGAACCTGAAGCTTAAAGCATTGATGTTGTTGGCTAAAGTACAGCAGGTATCTACTGTTGATTGGAGACTATTTTGCCCCAATATTTTTACATCCGTTGAACCAAATGGATTTGGCTTCCTGGAGGCAGACTTTTCAACGCACAGAATCAGAAGAGTGGCGGATGGCAAGCGTGAGAATTTAGAAAGCATGACCGCTGTCGCTACAGAGATCTATACGAACCCGCCATTCCAAACCGTTAAAGGTATGGCTAGTTCTATGAAGGAACATCTCAAGAAGCATTTCCCTAACGCCAAGTGCGATCTGTGCAATGCGTTTATTTTACAGTGCATCGATAAAATTCAAACAGGTGGAACGATTGGACTTGTTACGCAAAGCAGCTGGATGTATTTAGACAGTTTCGAGAATTTGCGAAGAGAACTTATCACCAATAATACGATAGAATCAATTGCAGACTTAGGTTCTGGAGCATTCTATGATCTAAGTGGAGAAAAGGCAAATGTAGCGCTGGTCAGGGTTACGAAAACACCGTATGCGAATGCATGTGTCAAAGTGTTGACATTGAGAGATATTCCGCTTAAAGAAAAAGCTGCAGTACTGGGAAAGGCCTCCGATTCGGTGCTGCTTATGCAACAGACGCAGCTTTTTGGTGGTGAACACATGGCTTTCTCTTTAAGCCAAACCACCCCCAATACTGTACATGCTATGCCAGGGAAATACGGAGATTACGGAATCCCGATGCAGGGCACTTCAACGGGTGATGCAGCTAGACTAATAGGCTATTACTGGGAACATTTAAATGATCCAGAGTGGGTTCCTGTTAGTAAAGGCGGCAGTTATTCTCGCTGGTGTGGACTTAATAGCTATGTCTTAAAATGGGGCGCTGACGGCGAATATATTCGTGCGACTAAGGGTTCGGCTCTGCGCAACACAAAGTATTTCGATAGAACATCGCTGGTCTATAGCGATACTGGTACATCCGGCTTCAACGCTCGTCTGCTGGAAGAAGGTCAGCTGTTTGTGGCATCTGGACCGGGGATTAGAGATGTTCAGGGAAGTCCTTACGCGCATCTTTCACTGTTGAACTCTAGAGTGTTTTCCTATTATTTAAGAGCGCTTTCGCCAAAGCTTACGGTTGCAGCCGGATACATTTCAAGAGTTCCGGTTCCTACTGGTTTGCTTGATCGAATTGAGCTGAATAGCTTAGGACGAGAATGTTATGACAGAAAAAGAGAGCAGCTCAAAGTGCGACCTAATAATTTGGAATGGCAAGTACCGGTTATTGAATTCGCGTCTTTGGATGCTTTTGTATGGCAGCTTTTCCTGAAAGAAATGCAAGACGAGTTAGTGAAATTAAGCTGCGAAAAGAAACTTGATGACATTATTCTTGAGGCATATGCGCTTGATAAAGCAGAGCTTTCGAAACTGAATGAAACTGTTGGAGTACCTGCTATAGACATAACCGGAACGTCGATCGCGAACAAATTGGATAAAGTAATGGCCCAGGCGTTAGATGCGAATTGTCAGATTGTTCGAACCAGAGTGAATAAACAATCCTTGGGTTGTGATGGCTTGTTGGAGTTTATCGCACGTAAGGAACAGGTTAGTCCAGAACTAATTGTTGAGTTGATTTCGTCTTCTCCTGAGACGTTCGAAGAATGCAAGGCCAAGTACAAGAACTTGGTATTGCACAACATTGTTCTAGCAATTCTTGGTTTTAGAGTGGAGACTCGCGATGAAATGCAGATGTTACAACTGTGCCAGAAGTTCTATGAGATGTATCCTGGGTTGAAAAACGAATGGGATACAGTAGAAGAATGGATTGCGATGCAGTTCAATTCTATTCATACACAGACCTTCAGTAATCGTCCGTACTATCATTATGAGGGCGGAATGTTCACAAGAAAGATTTGAGGATGGTGAAGCATGAGCAACCAGATACATATAATTCAAAATGCAATTACGACCACCATCTCGGAAATTTTTCGTGGTGACTTTAGGCGTATATGCGAAGTCAAAAAAGCGGTATTGCATCTCGAGGCGATTTACTTTTGCCATGGCACTTGCTATCTTCTCAAGCGCGAGAATATGCCAATTAAAGATCAATTAGCGCTCTATCAAAGAATTGAGTTAATCCCACAGAGCACGACAGAGTTCTTTGAGAATAACCGCGAATGCATTATTAACAATTGGCCAGAAGAAAGCGCACTTGCAGCAAAACCAGAAATCCTGTATGATGCACTTTTGGCAAGCGAGTTTTGCGTACAGCCTGAGAGAGTTGGATATAAAATCGATAAAGTTAGCCGAGATATTGCGGGGGCATATTATACTTCTTCTGACTTTTCTGCGCAAATTACTTATCGTGCGCTAGAGAGCTACATGGATCGAAAGCGGAGGCGTGCGATAGATTCAGACTCTTTTGCTTGCTGCAATGAGTATGAGAATATAACCTTCCTGGACTATTCTTGTGGATGCGGAGAATTTCTGTTAGCGGTAATCCAGTATTTTGATAATTATGTATTGGGTTATTCCAGAAAGAAGCTGGCAACTCAGTTGAGGGGTGTAGATGTCAACCCAATAGCACTGATGATCACCATTGCGCGGATTGTTTCTGCAGTTGAAGCTGAAGATGATGAAAATTTGCTTCGTGAGGTCGCAAAGAACTTTATTGTAGGCAATCCATTGCTTCATAGCGATAAAATTGCACCGCTAGAAGTGAGGTTTGATAATTTTGCGCTTAACAGATTGTATGCTGAGACAGAAGGAATCAATTGCTTGGAACTGGAACAACAAAACCTGGTCGTGTTAGGAAATCCGCCATGGGAAAAGCTCCGCTTTGAAGAACAGGCATTTTTTAGACCGGTTTGTCCTGCAATTTCAGCAATCTCGCAGAAAAACAAGCGCGAAAAGGAAATTAAAAAACTTGCGGTTAATTGGCTAGAACTGTTGGAGTACTACCAGCTTCTGCAAGATGATTATGCTTCGGTGAAAAAAGAAATCCCTAAACATCCGCTCCTGAAAGTATCGTTGGTTGGGGAGCTGAACACATATGCAATGTTTGCTGAGCTAGCTTCTCGATTGACAGAAAAAGATGGTTTTGCAGCGATTATAGTGAAAAGTGCGCTGGTTACATCAACTTGCTATTCGTCTTGCTTCCGACATTTTGTTAATCAGGGATCACTTTCAGAGGTGTTTCTCTTTGATAATCGGGAGAAGCTTTTCCAAATTGACAGCCGCGAGAAATTCTGTGTACTCTTCTTCGGAGGAGAACATGCCGGTGGCATAAAGGTACATTATGGACTGACTAAGCAAGAACAGATATTGTCGTCTGTGCCAATCAATGTTACGAGCGAGGAGCTGGAACTTATCAATCCGGAAACAGGACTGCTTCCGAATGTGGCAGATTCGAAGGAGTTCTCGTTCTTACTTCGAACACACAGATCGCTGTCAGTGTTTGCAAAAGAATTTCCAAAGTGTCATTTTGGTAGGTTGGTACACCTTACTGCGCATGCAGAACACATTTCTACAAAGTCGGAAAAAACACGAGTCCCAATCTATGAGGGAAAATTCATCGAACAATATGATAATCGTTTTTCCACATTTGCAGGAATGAGTGCTGATGAACGTTATCAAGCAAAGGCATCTGCTAGACGGCAACCGGGTGATAGTTTTGTTGCCCCAAAGCCTGCTCCGGAGTGCAGATACTTTATTGATAAGAAATTTTGGGAATCATTTCTTGATAGGTATGATCAACCGTATTCTCTGTGCTGGAGAAGTCTTACCTCTCCCACCAATCAACGGACTATGATTGCATCGATCATACCGTCAATGCCAACTTGCCAATCCGTTCAATTGCTCCAGACAACACCAGTTGAGGATCTTTTGATGATACTGGCGCTGTTTAATTCCAAGGTGTTTGATTTTTTTGTACGGTTGAAAATGGGGGGTATTGATCTGACGCAGAGTGTTGTACGGCAGATTCCTGTTCCTTTCCGAGAGGCATGGAACAGCATGGTTACTTTACATGGTGTAGATTATACGGCATTGGATGCGGTCAGAGCCTTGGAACGGCTACTATACCGGAATGAGCCGGACTTGTGTGGTTTGTGGGATGGTGTTCCGGAAATAAAGAATGCGGATAACTACTACAAAACCGCTGCAGATGTACGGGAGGAAATCGACAAGATTATTTTCCAGATGTATGGTCTTACAAGTGCAGAAGAGAAAATGGTTCGCAACTCCTTTAAGGCATAGTAAAAGACGCAGGCTTTCGGGCCTGCGTCTTATCTATTGGGATTATCCAATTCTGATCTTACCAAATGCCTTGGAAGACTTATTAATGCCGTTGGTTGCCCAGAATTCGCTGTTTGCTTTCAGTGCGTCCAGTTCGCTTTCGGCCATGGTTTCAAGAATGTAGTGGTCAGAGGTTACACGATGGAAAACGAGAATGTGATAGGCAAAGTCTGTTTTGCCATACTGAGAAAGGGATTCGTCGCCGGTCTCCGCATCTCCCTTGAGCTGGATTCGCCAGGATGCATTATTGGGTGCAAATTTGATGGTGCTGGGATAGTAGGAAATACCGTTATAGACGATAGTGACATTCTTCTCCACATCACGAGCCATGGGATCCAAACCGAAAAAGGCCACACTACCGGGGATAGATCCGTTTTCTACATTGGGGTGGGTGCCGCTCTGAAGCTTAGCGGAAGAAGAAAGATCGAGAATGTTTCTAGAGCCGCCGGTGCTTGCGCGCATTTCGAACCAGTAGGTTGCCTGTACATCACTGGATGCTTCCAAAGAAAGAAAAGATGCTGCGGTGACTTCAGAATCATGCAAAGGTGCGGTAGGTTGCTGTGTGGCGGCACTTTCGTTGTTGCCTGTCCTAGAATTGGAAGATGTGCCTGCAAACAAATTGGCGGGGACGGGAATCTTTACCGATGCGGTGGGGAGATTGGAAACTGCACGGTGGCCAAAGTGTGTATTCGCACTGAAGCTACTGCGCTTGGTAGAGTTTTGTCGGCTCTGCTGCTCGGTAACAATCAGACCATTACGCAGAAGTTCTTGGATGTCCTCAACAGAAGAAATCCTTTTTACCAGATTAGACTCCTGATACAGGGTGAATGCTTCCGTCAGATTCTCGTAAGATCTGTGATCCAGCGTATCGTTCAGATTCAGAAACTGAGTGTTGCAGGTTTCGTAATTGGTACACAAACCACCACGAGTCAGATTGTTGGAACCCACAGCGACCCATGCCTGATCCGCATTCCGGACGATGAAAATCTTAGGATGGTATGTCTGAGCAAATGCGCTATCATGGACTACATAGAGTTCGTCGCAGAGCTTTGTGAGTTTGTATAGGGCTTCAGCGGTCGTGTTTTTCTGATCAATACCAGCGAGTACACGGAGGTGTCCGCCTGCGCTGCGGAAGGTCTGGAGTGCCGCTGTCAGCAGATCGACGCCACTGCTTTTAGCATAGGCAACATGGATATTCAGCTCACCATTTTTAACTGTGGTCAATTGCTCCACCAAGGGTGTATAGAGGTTTCCGCTGGTGGGCTGCATGATGTAGGTACTTTGGTGCGCTACACCGGAAGAGAACAGGTCGGGCACCTTGAGTCCCAGTGCAGATGCAATGCGAGCGAGTCCCTCTAATGTGGGGTTTGTAGCACCTTTCTCGATATCAACGATAGTCGTGCGCGTCAATCCGGAATTCGCTGCTAGTGCCTCCTGCGTTAGGCTTGCTGCAGTTCTCAAAAGCTGAATGCGCTTCCCTAGCGCATCCTTAAAAACGGAATAGTCATTAGTGTTGGATGTATTCATATAAAACTCCTTTCATCCAAAATTTAGAAATTGATGGAAATAATATACAACACTGAAAGGGATTTGTCAATAGGGGAATGAAAAATATTCTGTACAAAATATAAATTTTGGTTGAGCCAAATAACGAGCCTGCTGACTGGCGTATTTGTGGGAAACGAAGTGATAGTTGCTCTTTTGGTTTGCCACAGGCTGCAATATAGCACAAGCCCTCCCTGTTGGATGGCTGATAACTGCAGATTATTGCAAGTCTACAAAACAACTATTTTTGTGTTTTCCTAAATTGATGCTATAAATTGGACAAATTCCATGATAGAATACAAATACAGAAGTATAACCTCGGTGACAGATATAGACAGTTGGGGGTATTCAAATGATTCTTAAGCTTAGTGTAAACAATCAGAGTGTAGAGAGTTCGGGTATTACGAAGGACTACAAGGATGCCCTGTGCGAATATGTATGGAACAGCTTTGAGGCCAATGCAACCGCTGTTGCAATTGATTGTATTCCCAATGAGCTGACAGGAAGTGCAGAGATTGTTATCACTGACAACGGAGATGGAATCGCCTATGATTCCCTTGAACGCACATTTGGTGCATTCCTCGATTCTCAAAAGAACAGCCGATCCCTGCAAATCAAAACAAAGGCAAACAAGGGCAAAGGACGATTCTCGTGTTTTTCCTTTGCATCCTTGGCTGAATGGTCGACGGTAACGGCAACACCAGATGGCAATATCGCGTATACAATCAGCTTGGAGAATGCTGATAAAAACCAATGCGATGTTTCTGATCCGGCACCAACAACGAGATCAACGGGCACGAGACTGATCATCAGTGGCATTGATGGTATATGTGAAGATGATGTAAGCTTTGCGCAGTTAGAAGATACTATGCTCAAAGCCTTTGCATGGTATCTGTACCTCAATAAGGATAAGAAAATCGTACTAACCATCAATGGTACAGAGTTGGATTATCGAAAGTACATTAATACTGATGCAAGTGTTGAAAAGGAAATCCTAATATCCAGAATCCCGTTCAAAATTGCGTTGATTGTTTGGAATGAGAAAATTACAGAGAATTTCTCTGTGTATTTCCTGGATGAAGAGGGTGTTGTTAGGTCGAAGGATACGACAACATTTAACCGTAATACGGTGAATTTTAACCACAGTGTATTTGTCACTTCGCCGTTCTTTTTGGGGAGAGACGGAATTACATTAAAGGGCAAAAGAGTAGAACTTGATGGGCAAACTGCGCTGAATGAGTATGATGAAGACAAGAAGGTTCTAAAAGAGTTAAGCAAAGAAATTCAGGATGTTATAGAAGAAAGCTTGCATAAGCACATGGCGGCACAAGTGGATAAAGCCATTGCGCGAATGGAGGCCAGAGATTCTTTCCCTACATTCCCGAATGACTTTTACGGGGCCTTACGTAAAAAGGATTTGGTGCAAGTCACAAAGGAGATTTATCGAATTCAGCCTAGGATATTCCATAACCTGAAGCCGATTCAGGAAAAATCTTTACTGGGTTTTTTGAATTTGTTGCTCAGCTCCGAAGAAAGGGAAAATGTTCTTTCCATTATCGATGAAATTGTTCAACTGTCGCCAAAGCAGCGTGAAGAATTTGCATCTGTGTTAAAGCGGACACATCTGGAGAATATTATAGCAACCATTCGTTTTATTGAAGACCGGTATAAGGTCATCGAGGTTCTCAAGACAATCGTCTTTGACTATGCAGGATATGCGAATGAACGTGACCACGTTCAAAAGATTGTGGAGCAGCATTACTGGCTGTTCGGAGAACAGTATCACCTGATAACGGCAGACAAGCGAATGCAAAAGGCGCTTGAAGAGTATCTGTACTTGCTCTATGGTGATAAGGCTCCAAATCCAGTGTTGACACCAGATGAAGAAGAGCTTCGCCGGATGGATATTTTTGCTTGTGCTGCAAGAAATACTGAGGATGCAAATGGTAGTGCGATTCAGGAAAATCTGGTCGTTGAGCTGAAAGCACCCAAAGTAGTGCTCACCAAAGCGGTTTTACGTCAAATTGAAGACTATATGGATTACGTCCGAAAACAACCGTTGTTTAATAGCCAGTACCGCAGATGGAAGTTTATTGCTGTATGTAGCGCTGTTGATGACGATGTCAAGGCACGATACGATTCCCAGAAGTCTAAAGGCAAAAAGGGCTTGGTTGCTGAAATTGACAACTATGAAGTCTATGCTTTGACATGGGATGATGTGTTCCAAAGCTTTGATTTGAGGCATGCTTTCCTGCTGGATAAGCTGAAGATGGATGAAGAGGCGATAGCTGCTGAGATCGCACAGACTGCTGGTGACGAGAAATCTAAGGACACAGCGGATGCTCTGACTGCATTGGTAGCAAATTGATTTGTTAGCAGAGTAAGATTTCCACTTATTTGATTACTTCGTATTGTTAGCTGCCGCCGGGTGGTATCGGTTGATACCATCCGGCGGCAGTTTCTTTTGGGAAGAAAAGACTTGCAATTTCTAAAAGCTATGGTACAATCACGACACCTTGGGATGGGAGTTGGTTTCTGCCTTGGGAGAGGAAAACCGCCCGACCCATGTTTTTGACCCATGTTGGAACTAGGGCGGGAGATTACTGGCAGAGTAAGAAAAGCTTCCGGTATTGGCGGTTGGCTCGAAAACAGGGGATGAAAAATCTCTTGAAAACCCGGGCAGCGTAACCATCGGAAAAGTGAATCCAAAGTGGTCTTGAATGTGTCGTAAGTCCAAATTTGGCAGTGAAAGCTGCCTGCTTGGCTGACCCATTTTTAAGACCACATTTTGACCCATATTTTGACCCATACGGGGTTAGCACACAGTGGATTGGGCAGATTTCAGTGGATTCGGAGCGTTGGAAAAAGCCGTCAATATGTGCCAAACCCCTGAATAATCGCCGCAAAAGTATTCCTGACCGCAGCTCATAACCCGGAGGTCGTTGGTTCAAGTCCTTCCCCCGCAACCAGATTTGTCCGGAAACCGCAAGGTTTCCGGACTTTTTTCTGCTTTTTGCCCTTAAATAGTCCGCAGAAAGCAAGGGTAGCGTAAAGGTATAAAAAATTCAAACTTCTTTGTAACGAAATTCCGGTTTCTCCGTCTAACCTATGAAGCTGAAGGAGGTGATGACAAGTATGGACTATGAAAAGCTCTATAAGGCCTACTATTTACAGGTATACTCGTATACGGTTTCTCTTGCTAAAAAACGTGAGATAGCAGAGGAAATCACGCAGAATACATTCTATAAGGCTGTTTCTACAACATCACAATTCAAAAATAAGTCAGACGAATTGACATGGCTCTGCTCCATAGCAAAAAATCTTTACCACGATGAAATGCGAAGCCGTCAGCGAGTAGCGGATGTGAGTGAAATCAATGACTTGCCATCAAATGAAAATGT
>ULVQ01008715.1_pt1 | contig 22521 bp, 14 predicted proteins | sample 1959591 | NCBI WGS metagenome assembly ULVQ01 (sample SAMEA4835790, study PRJEB28245) | human gut metagenome | biome: gut microbiome; material: fecal sample | place: Denmark | collected 2008
TGCAGGACTTGAAAGGACGGCCGAGCGAGAGCGAGGTAATGAACAGTCCAGTGGACTGTTCATTAGTCCGTGGGTGTTGGGCTCCTGGATGGCCCACCAAAGAAATGCTTCTGCCGTAAGGTGGAAGCTTTTTTATAGAATGGCAGACAGGGATATAAAAGCAACGACTTTGCCCCTCCCTATGAAAGCGATTGTTTGTGGCGTAGATTGCAGTTTTTTGGCGGTTATGTTACACTAAAATAATAGTGTGAAAATGGTAAGGAGAAAAAATAAATGGAAACACAACACAGCGGCCGGAGCTCATTTTCCGGCAAACTTGGCTTTGTCCTGTCGGCAGCCGGCGCCTCGGTTGGCTTGGGCAATATCTGGCGGTTCCCATACCTGGCGGCAAAATATGGCGGTGGAATTTTTCTGCTGATTTACATTCTGCTGGCGGTCACCTTTGGCTATACAATGATTATGGCAGAGACAGCGCTGGGACGGATGACCCGGAAAAGTCCGGTTGGGGCCTTTGCAGCTTCTGGAAAGGGACGCTGGCGTGCATTTGGAGGATGGATCAACGCAGTAATTCCCATTTTGATTGTGCCGTATTATTCGGTTATTGGCGGTTGGGTTATCAAGTATCTGGTGGGGTATATTACCGGTCATGGCAGTGAGCTGGCACAGGATGGGTATTTTTCCTCTTTCATCGCCAATGGCGCTTCGGTGGAAATTGTATTCCTGCTCTTTACCCTGCTTACACTGGGCATCATTTTTGCCGGTGTCCGCAATGGTGTGGAGCGTGTTTCCCGGATGATGATGCCGGTACTGGTGGTGTTATCAGTAATTATTGCAGCTTATTCAGTAACACGGCCCGGTGCGCTGGAAGGAGTGAAGTACTTTTTGGTACCGAATCCGGCCAATTTTTCATGGATGACAGTGGTTACAGCCATGGGCCAGATGTTCTATTCTTTGTCCATCGCAATGGGTATTTTAGTAACGTTCGGCTCTTACATGAAAAAAGATGTGTCCATTGAGGGATCTACCAAGAACGTTGAGATTTTTGATACGCTGATTGCAATGATGGCCGGGTTGATGATCATTCCGGCGGTGTTTTCGTTCTCTGGTGGTGACCCGGACACCCTGCAGGCCGGTCCCGCACTGATGTTTATTACGATCCCGAAAGTTTTTGAAAGCATGGAACTTGGTTCGCTGGTGGGCGTGCTGTTCTTTGTGCTGGTGCTGTTTGCAGCGGTGACAAGCTCTATTGCATTGACAGAAAGCGCAGTATCGACTTTTGAGGATGAACTGGGATGGAGCCGCAAAAAGGCTGCGGCAGTGATTGGGATTATTATGGTGCTGCTTGGAAGCTTGTCGGCGCTTGGCTATGGCCCGCTGTCGGGCGTGACCGTTATCGGGATGCAGTTCCTTGACTTTTTCGACTTCCTGACAAACTCAGTTATGATGCCCATTGCGGCCATTGCAACCTGCCTGCTGGTGACCAGCGTGATCGGCGTGGAAAAGATTGAGGAAGAGGTGACCCAGAATGGTCAACCTTTCCGCCGAAAAAAGGTTTTCAATTTTATGATCCGCACCCTTTGCCCGGTGTTTGCTGCCATCATTCTGGTAAGTTCTGTGGCAAATGCCCTCGGGTGGATCTCGATGTAAAAGAATTTGATATTATCATACCATATGGGGAAATGGATTTACACCCCCTCAATATGATTTACAGGCGAAACCTTTGGCGGCCAGCGGTTGAAAAATGGTTTGAATAAAATCTCCGTGGGATCTGATATGCTCCCTATATAGCGAACAGTGAAATAAAAACGCTGAAAGCTATATAGAGAGCATTTATGTGTTTTTGACCAGGGTGGATCTGAAAAGTCGAAAATATCTTCTATTTCTACAAACACAGCCGGATTATGCGTTAAAAAGCCTTGGAATCCACAAAGGATTCCTGCGGCTCTTTGCCTTAAATCCTGCTTGTGTTTGCGGAATATCCGTCATTTTCTTTGTTTTCAGATACCCCTTAAGGTGTATACCAGAAAACCGCTGAACACCGCTATGCCGCTGCTGCCGCCGATGTGTACCATTTTATCCTGGGGCAACACCGCACAATTCCCGCCTTGCGGCTTAAGCACCGCTCCGGCAGCTGCGGCACGGCATCTGCGTTGCCAAAATGCTCGATAATGTCGGGTTGCGGTACCCGCATCGTGCTTCGGGGGCAAAAGCCCCTCGCACTCTGCGACCGCTGCCCCTGCTTCGGTTCGCTGTTTCCGCCACTGGCGGCGCTCACCTTTGCAGCATCCAGTATTATCTGCGCTTTTGGCTTGGCATCTGCTGCACCTCGCTCGCCGTATCGGCACTTAGAATTATGCGGTATTGCCCTGGATAAGATGGTCGATACCCGCCCCGGCAGCGAATGGTTCTGGCAGACGGATAAATACGGCACCCCCGCCCACAAGCCCATTGTGGAGCCGCGGAAGTGCCCTTACCACAATGGCCGGATGTGCATGGAACTCATGAGAAGGAACCCCGATGTCAATGTGTAAACTGCACTCTGAATTTTACCGCCAGCAGGCAAAGCTGGACGCCCTGCTGACCCGCCGCTGCCACACCATCACCGAAGGCAAGAACGGCGAGGGCGCGACCTACATCAAGACGGCCAGGGGCTGGCTGCACATTGCCCATGGCGTGCGCAACACTGCGGAGGGCCTGTGCTATGTGAGCTACCTGTTTGTGACCGATTTGAAAGAGCCCTGGAAAGTGATTGCTGAACCGGCCGGATTTTTGATCGCGCCGCGTGGCTGGGAGCGCGTCAGCGATGTTTCCAACGTGGTATTTACCAATGGTGCTATTGCGGATGATGACGGTAAGGTGTATATTTATTATGCCGCCAGTGATACGCGCCTGCACGTTGCTTCCACGACCGTTGGCCAGCTTTTGGACTTTGCATTCAAAAACCCCGCAGACCCGCTGCGCAGCCGTGACTGCGTGGCCCAGCGTGTGGCGCTGATCGAAAAAAATCAGGCATATCTCAATCAGCAAGACCGGTAATATCGTGTGCCCGTGGCCCCGGCGGGGGCGTCCACCCTGGCGCACCCTGGCTGCCCATGCTGGCGCTGCTGGCTTTGCTGGTGTTGGATGTCAGCGTCGGCGCGCAGTTCCCGGTGCCGTGGGGCGAGCCGTTGCCCCTGCGCGGTGCGGCTAGCTTTTGCCTGGATTTCGCCCCCCGCCCGGAAGTTATGGACGATATCTGGCAGCGCCCTGAATGGCCGTGGAAAACCCTGCCCGCGTCTGATTCTGCAGGGGCTGAGACTGCAGCCTATCAGGATGAGGCAGGGAAACGGTACACCGGCTTTATGCTGCAGACCCTTGGTCTGCCTCTGCCCGGCGATTACGGCCAGGTGCCCGCAAAGCTGTGGTACCTGCACAAAGTGTAATGCGCAAAAATTGTGCGTCAACCTGAAAATGATTCCGCGATATGACCCTATCATTTTATAATGTGCTGTGATATAATGAGGTAAATCGACAATGTCAATTCTAAAACTGACCCCTTCCTGCAAGGATTACCTTTGGGGCGGCAGCCGCCTGCGCACCGACTTTGGCGTGCAGAGCGATTTGAACCCGCTGGCGGAAGCTTGGGTACTTTCTTGCCATCCCGATGGCCCCAGCTATCTGCCGGACGGTACCATGTTGGCGGACTACCTGGCCGCCCACCCGGAAGCGGCGGGAACAGACTGCAAAAAGTTTGAAATGTTCCCCGTTCTGACCAAGTTCATTGACGCCAAGAATAACATTTCCATCCAGGTACACCCCTCCAACGAGTATGCGCTGGAGCACGAACACCAGTACGGCAAGACCGAGATGTGGTATGTGCTGGACTGTGAACCGGGCGCGTTCCTGTATTACGGCTTTGACCATGAAATCAGCCGGGAAGAACTGGAAGAGCGCATCCGGAACAATACCCTGACCGAGGTGCTGAACGCCGTGCCGGTGAAAAAAGGCGATTGCTTCTTTATCCCGTCCGGCACGCTGCACGCTATCTGCAAGGGTGTTGTGGTGGCTGAAGTGCAGCAGAACTCCAACGTGACCTACCGTGTGTACGATTACGGCCGCGTGGGGGCGGACGGCAAACCGCGCGCGCTGCATGTAAAGCAGGCGCTGGAGGTAATGCGCCGTACCCCGCCGGAACAGCATGATTTCAGCCCCCATCTGGCAAAGTGCGATTACTTTACCGTGGATGTGGTGGCAGGTGGTTACACCGGCACGGCGGACGAGACGTCCTTTGTTTCGCTCCTGATTACCGAAGGGGAGGGGCGCCTGACCTGCGGCGGCGAAACGGTGCAGGCAAAAAAAGGCGACAGTTTCTTTATCACGGCGGGCAGCGGTGCCTATGCTTTAACGGGCAGCTGCAAAGCCCTGCTGACAACCGTTTGATTATTACCAAAGCAGAGTGAACAAGAACCCCGGCCTGCTGTGCAGCCGCGTATGCGGCACGCCGGCTGCGCCAAAACGGAGGCAGGGGAACCATGAACACAATAAGCTGCGTTTCTCCTTCAAATCCCTGTCCGGATGGTTCCCGGGCAGGGATTTATTGTTGTTGGAAATAAAACACAAAAAATACAATTTGTATATTTATCGAAAAACAAAACAGAATGAGCGATACGCACGGCGAAACGATTCGTCACAATATACAAGAAAACGCCTGAATATTTGTCAAACATGTCGAAAATTGACCTTGCCCCCGGTGGGGGAGTCTGCTATACTTGTGAAGCATGAAAAAATGAGAACCGGGCTGTCTGTGCAGCCCGGAAAAGCAAAAAAAGATAACGATAAGGCGTCTTGTTTTGCGCAGGGCGGTAGTGGGGGCACTGCCGGACAAAAGAGGAAAGCATAAATGAAACTGATATTTGAATTTGCCCGCATTGCGGCGTTCTGCTTTGCGGGGGAGGTTTGCCACCTGGTGCTGCCGCTGCCCATCCCGGCCAGCGTGTACGGGCTGATGCTGCTGCTGGCGGCGCTGCGCTTTGGGGTGGTCAAACTGGAGCAGGTGCGCACGGCGGCGCTGTTTCTGACCGGCATTTTCCCGCTGCTGTTTGTTCCGGCGGCTGCGGGCGTGATGGATCTGTGGGCGGATTTACAGGCCATGCTGGTGCCGGTGCTGCTGGCCTTGATCCCCATTACCATTTTGGTCATGACGGTGTCCGGCTGCGTGACCCAGCGCCTGGCAGAGCGGAAGGAGAAAAAGCAATGATCACACAAGTTCTGGAATCTTCCGCCGTATGGGGCGTGCTGCTCACGCTGGCTGCGTTCGGCCTGGGGGTGCTCATCAACAAGCGCACTGGTCAGGCAATTTTCAACCCGCTGCTGTTGGGCACGGCGTTTGTCATCGTGGTGCTCAGCGTGTTGCACATCCCCTATGATACATACGCTGCCAGCGCTTCGCCCGTCAGCTACCTGCTGCTGCCCGCAACGGTCAGCCTGGCAGTGCCGCTGTATGAAAAATGGGATCTGCTGTGTAAAAATCTGGTAGCCATTGTGGCCGGTGTGCTGGCCGGAGTTATGGCCAGTCTGTTCAGCGTGCTGGCACTGGCCCTGCTGCTGGACCTGAACCATGAGCAGTACATCACCCTGCTGCCCAAGTCCGTTACCACTGCCATCAGCATGGATGTTTCCCGCGAGCTGGGCGGCATTGCCACCCTGACGGGCGCCATTGTGATTTTGACCGGCATTGTGGGCGCGCTGGCGGCGGAAACCGTCTGCAAGGTGTTCCGCATTACCAACCCCATTGCCAAAGGCATCGGCATTGGTACGGCGTCCCACGCCGTGGGCACCAGCAAGGCGCTGGAAATCGGCGAAGTGGAAGGCGCGATGAGCGGCCTTTCCGTTGCTGTGGCCGGTATCATGACCGCCGTGCTTTGCCCGCTGTTCTCGGAATTGATTCACTAAGGCAACACCGCACAATTCCCGCCTTGCGGCTTAAGCACCGCTCCGGCAGCTGCGGCACGGCATCTGCGTTGCCAAAATGCTCGATAATGTCGGGTTGCGGTACCCGCATCGTGCTTCGGGGGCAAAAGCCCCTCGCACTCTGCGACCGCTGCCCCTGCTTCGGTTCGCTGTTTCCGCCACTGGCGGCGCTCACCTTTGCAGCATCCAGTATTATCTGCGCTTTTGGCTTGGCATCTGCCGCACCTCGCTCGCCGTATCGGCACTTAGAATTATGCGGTATTGCCCTAAATACAGAAGGCCCGCCCGCGCATCACCTGGTTTGTGGTGCGCGGACGGGCTGTTTGTATGCCGCCGGACGGCGGGAAACGGCATTTTTTGCAAGTTTTTTGCCCGGCAGCGGGGGCAGCTCTTGCCGCGCGGCGGGTTCTATACTATAATAAAAATAAGCTGTTTGTATCAACTACCTGTGCAAAATACAGAGAAAAAGCGCAGCGCCGCCCGGCAATAGAGGGCTGGAATGTGCGGCGCTGACGGAGAGAGGATCATAAAATCATGGGATTTTCGTTTGTGACAGAAATTCCTTCCCCGGATGTCATTCGGGAAAGGTTTCCCCTTGCGCCGGAACTGGCCGCCCGCAAAAAAGAGCGGGATGAAGAAATCAAAAAGATCATTACCGGCGAAAGCGACAAGCTCCTGGTCGTTGTCGGCCCCTGCTCGGCGGATAACGAGGAAGCCGTTGTGGATTATGTGTCCCGTCTGGTCAAGGTGCAGGAGAAGACGAAGGACCGCCTGGTGATCGTTCCGCGCGTGTACACCAACAAGCCCCGCACCACCGGCGAGGGCTACATGGGAATGATCCACCAGCCGGACCCGGAAAAGAAGCCGGATATGCTGGAGGGAATTCTGGCCATCCGCCATATGCACATGCGCGTATTGCAGGAAACCGGCTTTTCCACTGCGGACGAGATGCTCTATCCCGAAAACCTGCGTTACCTTTCGGACATTATGTCTTACATCGCTGTGGGTGCCCGCTCGGTGGAAAACCAGTTCCACCGCCTGGTGGCCAGCGGCTGCGATGTGCCCGTGGGCCTGAAAAACCCCACCAGCGGCGATTTGACCGTTATGCTCAACTCTGTTGTGGCGGCTCAGGTACCCCATGACTTTATCTTCCGCGGGTGGGAGGTCCAGTGCCCCGGCAACCCGCTCAGCCACACCATTCTGCGCGGCGCGGTGAACAAGCACGGCCAGACCATCCCCAACTACCATTACGAGGATCTGCGCCTGCTGTATGAGCTGTACATGAAGCGCAACCTGAAGAACCCCGCCTGCATTGTGGATACCAACCACAGCAACTCCGGCAAGCAGTATATGGAGCAAATCCGCATTGCGAAAGAGGTTCTGCACAGCCGCCGCCATTCGGACGACATCAAGAACCTGGTCAAGGGCCTGATGATCGAAAGCTATATTGAGCCGGGCAGCCAGAAGATCGGCGAGCACTGCTATGGCAAGTCCATCACGGACCCCTGCCTGGGCTGGGACGATACCGAGCGACTGCTGTACGATATCGCAGAGCTTTCTTAAGGCAACACCGCACAATTCCCGCCTTACGGCTTAAGCACCGCTCCGGCGGCTGCGGCACGGCATCTGCGTTGCCAAAATGCTCGATAATGTCGGGTTGCGGTACTCGCATCGTGCTTCGGGGGCAAAAGCCCCTCGCACTCTGCGACCGCTGCCCCTGCTTCGGTTCGCTGCATCCGCCACTGGCGGCGCTCACCTTTGCAGCATCCAGTATTATCTGCGCTTTTGGCTTAGCATCTGCCGCACCTCGCTCGCCGTATCGGCACTTAGAATTATGCGGTATTGCCTTAACCGATAAAATTACAAATAAGGCATGCACTGCCGGAAACTGAACAGAGGTTCAGCCGGGGCGGTGCATGCCTTTTGTGCTGCGGGAATCAGTACAGCATGGTGTCATCATCCACGCGGTACACATGGCCGTCTTTTTCATACACTTCAATGTAATAGTCGCCGTCCGGGGATTTTTCGGACCAGGTTTGCTGTTCAGACACAGAATTGTTCTGAAAATCCGAAGATGCAGAAGAAGCGGAAGATGCCGAATTATTTTATTCTATATTAGTGCTGGATACTGTCGGGGTCAAAGTTGCGTGCCATCAAGGCAGAGATGGCGGGCAGCGCGGCAGCAATCAGGGCTTTGTCATGGTTAGGGGCCAGGCGGGTGGCGGAATCAAACAGCATGGTGTTTTCCTGTTGCGGGGTGCTGGCGGGCCAGGTGGGAATGCCGCTGTGCTGCGGGTTTCCGGTGCGGGCAAAGGCCAGAACGGCATCGAAAATCTGCTGTTCCAGCTGCGGGGTCACGCCGGAAATGTTGGCAGAAGGCACCAGCTCAGTATTATGGAAAACAAACGGGATATCGGAACAATGCCATGGGGCGCGGCCACCCTCAATGGTGAAATCCTGATTGAAGAAATAGCTCCACACCGGGCCGGTTTCCGCCCGGCGGCGGATATAGCGCATGGTCGGTTCCCGGAACAGTACATCCAGAAACGGCAGGTCGGCGGCGCTGCGTTCGGGGTAGGCGGCGTGGAACAGCGGCAGCAGGGCATCCGCCGTCAGCTTGCCCAGCATTTTTTCGGCAAAGCCTTCGGCCTCGGCGGCGCTCATCTGCGCTTTGTTCAGGCCGAAGCCATTGAAGGCGGCAAACTCGCCAAACACGGTGCCCACCAGAAGGGGAATGCGGGCGGTTTCGGGGCGGAACGCATTTTCCAGCGGGTCACCCAGATAAAAGGCGTTGGGGTGTGGGGTGCAGCCGGTGTTTTTTCCGGCTGCTTTCAAGGCGGGGGCTACTTTATTATAAGCGGCGGCAAGCGCGGCATAGGGTACCGTTTCCAGTGCGGCGATATCCGCCGCGCCAAGCTCCGCCATCAGAGCCTCGGCGCAGTCCCGCCCGCTGCCGGTGCAGTCGGCCAGGCGGCCCAGAACGCCGCTCATCACAATACCTTTGTGGAACAGCCCGTCCGCGGCGGGGGTCTGCAGCAGGGTGGTCACCTTGGCGCCGCCGCCGGACTGGCCGAACACTGTCACATTGCCGGGGTCACCGCCGAACGCGGCAATATTATCCCGCACCCAGCGCAGCGCGGCGATGATATCGTCCCCGCCCGCGTTGCCGGAATTGGCGTATTCCGCCCCAAAATCCGAAAGGTCGAGATAGCCCAGGATGTTCAGCCGGTGGTTGATGGAAACCACCACGCAGTCCCCCAGGCGGGCCATGTTTTCGCCCTCGTAAGCGATCTGTTCAATGGAGGAACCGGCAAAGTATCCGCCGCCGTGCAGCCACACCAGCACGGGGCGGTGGGCGTCATCCAGCGCGGGGGTCCAGATGTTCAGGTTCTGGCAGGCTTCGTCCATCAGCCAATAACGGTGGGGCACCAGCATTTCGCCGTTGGGCTTGGGCATTTCCAGCAAAGGGCAGACATAGCCGTAACTGGTGGCGTCCAGCACGCCGTCCCACACAGCTGGCTCCGGCGCGTGGAAGCGCCTGGCTTTGGCGTAAGGGATGCCCTTAAAGATATCCAGCCCGTCAAAACGGTAGCCGCGCACCGAGCCGCCGGTGGTGTGCACCAGCGGGGCATCGGCAGAACAAGAAAAAGTATGGGTCATAGCAAACTCCTTTCCGGCAGTGGGCAAAAATGATACATTTTTTGATGCTGGTTCTATTGTAGCAGATTTACGCGAAAAAAGAAGCCATCAACCGCCCGGATGCCAAGACCGTGCTGATGTTTGCACTTTCCGCCGATGCTTTTGTGGAAGATGAGCAGCTTTCTGCAGAGAGCGGGATGAACGGCCATTTTGCAAAGCCGGGGGATTTTGCCGCATTGCAGCGCAGCATTGGCAAGTTTTTGCGCCAGCGCCGCGGGTAAGCGAGAGAACGAAGGTGTACCGGAAACACCGAAAATCCAACCGGTTTCTGCAAAGGCAGAAGCAATTTTGTGTTTGCGGAATATGCGCTATTTTCGTTGTTTTGAGCTACACCGTTAAGTGGGAATGCTGAAGAAGAGAAAAAACGTACATGGGCGGATGCTCCTTTGGGGAAAAGTCAGGCGGCAGTATACAGGGTGCCGCGGCGCTTCATCCAGCGGTAGGCCGCCACGCAGATCATGACGGATAACAGCGAACCCGCCGGTGCGGCCAGCCCCATAGGCAGCAGGGTTCCGGCAAACAGCCGGGAAGCCAGGTAGGACCCCGGAACGCGCACCAGCACAATAGCGATGATGTTGTGGAGAAAGCCGATGTAAGACTTGCCGCAGGCGGCAAAATACCCGGTAAAGCTGAAGTGGATCCCGGCAAAAATGGTATCCACAATATAACCGCGGATGTACTGGCAGCCCATCAGCACCACGGCGGCGTCGGTGGTGAAGCACCCCAGCAGCGGCTCGGCCACAAGCTCAATGACCAATACTACGGCAATGCCGTAACCGGTGGCAATCATGGCGGCGTATTTCAGGGTCTGGGCGGCGCGCTCCGGCTTGCCTGCACCAAGGTTCTGGGAAGACAACGCCGATACCGTCGCCAACATGGAGGACGGCACAATGAACATGGCGCTGATGATTTTTTCCACAATGCCCACGGCGGCAGAATCAATCAGGCCGCGGTGGTTGGCAATGATGGTGATAATGATGAACGCGACCTGAATGCAGCCGTCCTGCACAGCGACCGGCAGGCCGATTTTAAGAATACGGCCCAGCACGCCTTTGCGCGGGCGGAAGTTCTGGCGGCTCAGCCGCAGGCCGGTTTTGTGCCGCCGGATGCCGAACAAGGCAACAATAACACTCAAGGTCTGCGAAAGGGTAGTGCCCAGCGCAGCACCCACCGGGCCAAGGGCCATGGGACCGATGAAAAGAATATCCAGCGCAATATTGGCGGCACAGGCAACGGCGATAAAGTACATCGGGCTTTTGGAATCCCCCAAACCGCGGAAGACGGAGCTGATGATGTTGTATGCCGTGATGAACGGGATGCCGATGAAGCAGATGGTCAGATACTGCACCGTGCCGGGAACGGCCTCTGCCGGAACACCGATCAGGCCGACCAGCGGGCGTACTGCGGCCACCAGCACGGCGGTAAAACCGAGGGAGACCGCCATGAACAGGGTGACGGTGTTGCCGATGGCGGCTTCGGCATCGCGCATATTGCCCGCCCCCACGGCGTGGCCGATGATGACGGTGGAACCCATGGCAAGCCCAACAATGATAACGGTCAGCATGTGCATGACCTGGCTGCCGTTGGCAACGGCGGTGATGCTGTCCACCCCGCAGAACCGACCGGTGATGTACAGGTCAGCCATGCCGTACAGCGTTTGCAAAAAGTAAGAGAGCAGATACGGCAGGGCAAAGGCCAGAATGGCTTTGAACACGCTGCCGGTTGTAAGATTTTTTTCCATGATAATTTCCCATCCTCATCTGGCAATAGTCTAGGGTGTATCTGAAAAGTCGAAAATGTAGTCTATTTCTATAAACACAGCGGGATTTTTGCCTTAAATCCTGCTTGTGTTTGCAGGCGTCTGGATCCAGAGCCTGTTCACCGCCGCTGTTGTGCTGGTGTTCGCCGCCAGAAAGCTGACTGCCGCCATGCAGAGCGAAAAAGCATAAGCTGATTTTATTCTAACACAAGCCTCCTTACTTTGCCATCAATTTTGGATGGATTGGGAATTTAACAGAAAACCTCCGGCTGCATTGTGCGAGCAGCCGGAGGCTTTCTGTTTTAATACAATCTCATATAAAGAACATATGGCAACACCGCACAATTCCCGCCTTGCGGCTTAAGCACCGCTCCGGCAGCTGCGGCACGGCATCTGCGTTGCCAAAATGCTCGATAATGTCGGGTTGCGGTACCCGCATCGTGCTTCGGGGGCAAAAGCCCCTCGCACTCTGCGACCGCTGCCCCTGCTTCGGTTCGCTGTTTCCGCCACTGGCGGCGCTCACCTTTGCAGCATCCAGTATTATCTGCGCTTTTGGCTTGGCATCTGCCGCACCTCGCTCGCCGTATCGGCACTTAGAATTATGCGGTATTGCCTTAAGATTCTCTTACATTTCTCTCTCCTGCAACATACAGCCACAGCAGCAGGCGGGCCCCCCTTGAGGCAGGGAGCACGCCTGCTGTTTTGATGGAATAGAAACGTTTGATTTGCGGCAAAACAAAACACCGGGTGCCATATGGCACCCGGTGCTTCAGTTAAATAACCGGCGCAATCAAACCGGTATCAGAGGAGGAGAAAACAGCAAAATTAGTTTGCGCGGTACTGGGCCGGCAGCTGGTCGAGGGTCTGCCATTTCTGCATGGCGTCTTCCAGGCTCATGCCGCCCGCAACAGCGTCGCGGCGGCAGGCGTTGACGGCCTGGATTTCTTTCATCTTTTCGCCGGTCAGGCTGTAGTTCTTCATGGCGAGCAGGGTAGCAGTCCATGCAATCATGGGGATGACGCAGAACAGAACGATAACAACCACGTTCATGCCGGGGGTGTACGGGTCGTACTGGGTGGGCAGGCTGTCAAGGCCGATAAAGCTGACGGCCACGCCGACCACGGTAGCGGACAGGCTGGAAACAAGCTTGTCAACCAGGCTGAACAGAGTGCCCATGATACCGGGGATATACTTGCCGGAGATGTAGGTCTCGTAGTCAGAGCAGTCGGCAACCATGGGGATGGGCATATCGGCAGTAGCGTAATAAGCGCCATAGCCTATGCCGAACAGAGCGATGAACAGGATGGTGTAAACGTTGATGGAAACCTTGCCGTCAGACATCAGAGACAGGGTGAAGGCATCGCCCTTGCCCCACAGGAGCAGCAGCACCAGAACGCCGATGTAGCAGATCAGCGCAACGCTGACATAGCGCATCAGGCTGGCTTTCTGGCCTTTCTTCTGGCTGGTGCGGACGGTGAGCAGGAAGAAGGGAACGCTGAACACATAGCCCAGAACCATCATGGGCAGGTACAGGCCATCATAGTTGCCCATCATGCAGCCGTACAGCATGCACAGAACAGTGGTGTTGGTGGCAATGGAAAGTGCCAGCTTGCAGCCTGCACCAGCCACCATCAGGCGCTGCATGGGGTTGTTGCCCTTGATGATGGCAACATACTCGGCAACCTTGATCTTTTCGGTTTTCTGGCCGCCGATGCCAAAGTACTTCGGCTGGTCCTTTTCCCAGATGCCGATGACAGCCAGGATGGTCAGGGCGATGGAGATCACGATGCCGACAGGAGCCAGGGTGCGGAAGAAACCGGCGGAAGCGTAACCGCCCTCATAGTTTTTGGCCAGGATGGGGGCAAAGAACTGCATGGCGCCCATGCCCAGCAGGGAGCCGACGGTGTTGAAGATGGTGAACAGGGGGCGCTGCTTGGGATCGTTGGTCAGAACAGTCTGGCCGGAACGGGTGCAGGAGGTCTGGAAGGTGTAGCCGATGACCCAGATGGCGTACAGGGCTACAAAGGCAACATAACGTGCCCATTCCATGGAGGCGGGGATCAGCGGGGTCAGGCCGTACAGCACCAGGATGCTGACAGCCATGATGAGGTTGCCGATGACCATAAACGGGCGGAACTTGCCGAACTTGCCGTTGGTGCGGTCCATCAGGGCACCGATGATAGGGTCGGTAATGGCGTCAAACAGGCGCATGCCGGTGACCATCACGGAGGCGAAGATCATGCTCAGGGCCAGAACCTTGCTGCCGAAAGTGGCAATGTAGGAAAGCACCAGAACATAGTACACGTTGGTAGCGCCGTTGTTAAGCGGGAACAGCATCAGCTGGTAAGGCTTGGCGCGGTTGACGCTGGCAGACGCCGCAGAGTTTTGTTCACTCATGGAGGCATTCTCCTTTCATAAGGCAACACCGCACAATTCCCGCCTTGCGGCTTAAGCACCGCTCCGGCGGCTGCGGCACGGCATCTGCGTTGCCATATCTCTCGATAATACATCCAGTATTATCTGCGCTTTTGGCTTAGCATCTGCCGCACCTCGCTCGCCGTATCGGCACTTAGAATTATACGGTATTGCCATAACAAAGACCCCCGCCCCGAAACGGGCGGGGGCATAAACGATTCAAAAGGGGGAAGATACGGAGGCTAAACCTTACTGCTGATTCTGAGAGCTTGCAGTGTTGGCAGCCTGCTCAGCAGTCCAGGTCTTCTTGCGCTTGATGGCAACAACCAGGCGCCAGATGCACAGCACGGTCAGAACAGCCAGAACGGTGTCCAGAGCGTACAGGGCGGTCTTCCACCACGGGGTGATGACCTTCAGGCGGTCAGCGGAGGACCAGCCGTTCATAGCGTTGGAGTTGGCAACGGTGTACAGGATCTTGTGCATGGATTCGCGCATTTCGGTCACGATGTAAGCATCGTTCTCGTACTTCGGAGCCAGGGTGGTGTGGATGGTCGGGTCCGGGCTATCCCAGATATCGGAACCGGCAATCAGACCATCGGCCAGATCCATGTATTTGCTGGAACCGGAGTAGTCGGTGATGATCATGCCGCGCATGCCCAGTTCGCCGCGCAGGAAGCCGGTCAGCAGGTTATCGTAAGCGCCGCACCAGTAAGCGCCCCAGCGGTTAAAGCCGGTCATAACGCTCCAGGCGCCGCCATCGGTGATGGCCTTGTCGGCAACTTCCAGGTAGATTTCGCGGGCAGCCTGCTCGTTCAGCCAGGTGTTCACGCCGCGGCGGCTGGATTCAGAGTCGTTCAGGGCAACATGCTTCAGGTAAACGTAAACGCCCTTGGACTGGATGCCGTTGACTTCGGCAGCGCAGATGGTGCCGGCAACGAACGGATCAGAAGCATAGTACTCGAAGTTACGGCCAGAGTAAGCGGTGCGGTGCATGTTGATGCCGGGGCCATACAGACCAGAGTAACCCATGGCCAGGCAGTCTTCGCCAATGCAGCGGCCCACATCGTTGATCAGGTCAACGTTGAAGGTGGCGGCCATAACGTCTTCGGAGGTGTAGCACATAGCGGAAGCGCCGCCGGTCAGTGCTGCGGTCAGGCCCTGCGGGCCGTTTTCGTCTTTGGTACGGGTCTTGCCGATGGATTCAACAGCGGCAGTGTTGTGGAAGCCCAGGGTGATGGTGTTGACCATCTCGTTGAAGGTCAGCTGATCCAGCAGGGTATCCCACTGGGGATCGTCATAGTCGGCACCGATCATGGAAACCAGAGCCAGACCATTGTCAGCGCCCAGGGTGGGCATTTCAACGCTGTCAGCCTTGCTGCCGTCGTAACGGGTGAAAGCCAGGTGATCAGCCAGGGTCTGGGTTGCGTTCAGCACAACAGGCTGGGTGGGGAAGGTGGCAACCCAGTTGGAGCGGCTCAGCCAGGTAACTTCGCCGGGTTCGCTGCTGCTCTTGTTGGGGTCTGCTTCATCAAACAGGTTGGTGATGGCAGTGCCGGTTTCGCTAGTGGCGAAGGTGGTGCTGTCCAGAGCGGCGTTGGTCCACTTGTAGGTCAGGGCAACGTTGCCATCGGCGGTCATGCGGCCATCGGTGTTCTCAACGGTGTAGCCCTTGGCAGCCAGGATGTTGTTCACAGCGTTGTGTGCATCGGTGGCAGCGGTGAAGTAGTAGTCGCCAGCGTCAACAATATAGGTCTTGGCGTTGTTGGCATCATAGGTGCGCAGCTCGCTCTTGTCAACGGTGATGTTGACAGTCTCGGAAGCGCCGGGAGCCAGGATATCGGTCTTGGCAAAGCCGCACAGCTCAGCAGAAGCCTTCTCGATGCCGTTGGCCTTGTCGTAATCGGTGTAGGGGCTCTGGAAGTACAGCTGAACGGTTTCCTTGCCGGAGTAGGTGGAACCGGTGTTGGTGACTTTCAGGGTGACATTGAAAGCATCAGCAGACTCGGTCACATTGAAATCGCTGTACTCGAAGGTGGTGTAGCTGTCGCCATAGCCGAAGGGGAAGGCAACAGTGGTGGACCAGTTGTAGTCGCCGGCATTGCCGGTGCCCATAACAGCGTCCTCGTAGCGGGTCTCGTAGTAACGGTAATCCAGGTAGATGCCTTCCTGATACACGCTGTACATACCCTGCACATCAGGGCCATCGGTCAGCAGGTTGTAATCTGCTGCGTTGGGGTAAGCCTGGGTGTAGAAGTTGTACATGGCGGGGTTGGCCATGTTGTCATACAGGTAGGAATCAACCAGGCTGCCGGACGGGGTAACCTCGCCAGCCAGCAGCTGGGCAACACCGTTGATGCCGGTCTGGCCCACGTCGCCGATCCACATAGCGGAATCGATGCCGTAATCCTCGCCGCAGATCTCCGGGTTCAGGAAATCCATCTCAATGGCGTTGGAAGAGTTGACCAGAACGATGATCTTCTTGAAGGTGCCGTTGTCCTTCAGGGTTTTCAGGTTCTGGAGCAGTTCCTTTTCTTCAGCGGACAGGGCCAGGTAGTTACCGTCGCCCTCCTGGCCTTTGATCCAGGAATCATTGGTGCCGTTTTCGCCACTGGGCAGGTCAGCGCCCTCGCCGCCGGAACGGGAGAACACGACGATAGCAGCATCGCCGTAGTCAGCAAAGCTGGACTCGGCGCTGGACAGCTTGCTCCAGGGAGCTTCGTTCACAGCGTACTGGGTGTTGGCTTCCAGGGTATCGGAGATGGCAGCCGGGGTGATGCGGCTGTAGTTCTTCATCATATCGTCAGAAGAATACAGATCCCACAGGGTGCTGTTGACCTGGATGCCCTGATCTTCCAGAGCCTGCTTGAAGTTGGGAGCCTTGCTGGTGTCAACGGAGCCGGAACCGGTGCCGCCGTACATCAGGTCCACGGAGCCGTGGCCGAACAGGCTGACCTTTGCGCCGCTTGCCAGGGGCAGGGCGTTGTTGTCGTTCTTCAGCAGGGCTGCGCCTTCGGCTTCAACCTGTGCGCACAGCTCAGCCTCATAGGACTCGCGCTCTTCATCAGAGGTGAAATCGCTCTTGAAGTACTCAGTGTCTTCGTCGCTGTCGCCCTTGATGATCTTGTAGGTGTCGGCGTCCAGGTAGTTATTAACGGTGGTCGTATAATGGAACGCAACCGTCGTGCCTACAATGGCGCCTGCGGTCAGGACGGCGGTAACGGCGGTCAGGCCGGACCACATCCCAACTTTGGGTTTCTTACTCATTGTGTTCTCCTCCTGTTAGAAAATGCTCTATAACAAACTGTATTATGCAAGAACAAAATACAGAGTGTTCAAAATAGATTATATCCAGTTTGCACTCTTGGATTTGGTCTTGTGCAGCTTGTACTCCGGGTTGGGGGTATCTACATGGCGGATGACGGACTCATCGGTGCGGTCACCAGCCACGGCCTGAATGTGCAGTTCGCCGTTCAGGGGAACCTTGAAGGTGAAAACATGCTCGCCGGTCTGCTCGCCTACCTTGTTGCCGTTTACATACAGGGCAACGGTGCGCTGGTTGGAATAAACCTTTACGGTAGCGGTGCTGCCGGTGCGCTCCACAAAGCGCTTGGAGCAGATGTGCACAAAGGCTTCATCGCTCCACCATGCTTTATACAGATAGAAGCTGTCCTTCTTGGTTTTGCGGTCAAAGGTCACAAGGCCCTTGTGGTTCATACCCGGCTCGCCGCCCTGGTCACGGGCGTCTGCAGCAAAGTCAAACATGTTCCAAACGTGGGTGGCCCACATCCAGGGGTGGCGCTTGAAGCAGCGCAGCATGTACTCATGGTACTTGGCCTGGTATTCTTCGGTGTGGTCGCCGCGGTGGGGGTGTGTGCTGTGCAGGTTGGGCATGCCCTCCGCGCCGTATTCGCTGTAGCCGAACGGGCGGTTGGGGAAGCAGAGATGGAAGAAGCCCATCCACAGGTCGTTCAGGATAAAGCCCGGAACGTACCAGCCCAGGTACAGGTTCCAGCTGACCATATCGGTAATGTGGGCCGAACGGTTGAAGGGACCGCACATGGCGTAGCAGGCCAGGGTGGTCAGGCGGGTCTTGTCCATCTCGTGGCACAGGTCGTTCAGCTGGCGGTGGTTATCCAGCATGTCCTTCTTGTCCTTGGTGGAGATGGTGATCTCGTTGGAAACGCCCCAGCAGACGATGCAGGGGTGGTTGTAGTTCTGGATGATCAGCTCTTTCATCTGGCTGATGGTGTTCTCGCGGCCGTTGGGCATGTGCTCACTGATGTAGGGGATCTCGGCCCAAACAACCATGCCGACCTCGTCGCACAGATCATAGAAGTACTGGTCGTGCTGATAATGAGCCAGGCGGATGGTGTTGGCACCGATCTCTTTGATCAGGGCCATGTCTTCGTCGTGCATCTCGCGGGTGATGGCGTTGCCCAGGCCCTTGCGGTCCTGATGGCGGGAAACGCCGTGCAGCGGGTAAGACTTGCCGTTCAGGAAGAAGCCCTTCTTGGGGTCAACCTTGAAGCTGCGCACGCCAAAGCGGGTGGTGGTCTCATCTTCCACCGTGCCGTTCACCACAAGGCGGGCCTTGCAGCTGTACAGGTACGGATCCTTAACGCCGTTCCACAGGTGTGCGTTGAAGATGGTCAGGGTGATGTCGGGGCCTTTGCCGGTGGCAACGGTGTTGCCGGCAGCGTCCAGCAACTCAATGCTCACTTCGCCTTCGCCGTCGTGCCAGGTGGTAACCTGAACGCTGGCATCTGCGCCCTGCACAGTGGGGGTGATGCGGATGCCGGGGCCGCCGAAGTAATCCAGGGTGAAGTGGTTCTTGCTGACCACCATCAGGCTGACATCGCGGTAGATGCCGCCATAGAAGGTGAAGTCAGCTTTCTGGGGGTAAACGCGGTCGTTTTTGCTGTTGTCGACTTCCACGGTCAGCTCGTTTTCATCCCGCAGCAGTTCGGTGATGTTGGCGCGGAAGGTGGAGTAGCCGCCGTCGTGGTTGCAGACGGGGGAGCCGTTCAGAACCACATGGGCGCTGGCGTTGACGCCGTCAAACTGAATCCAGACCTGATGGGAGGCGGTGTTAAACTGGGGAGCAGCGAAACGGGTGCGGTAGATGCAGGTGCCGCGCCAGTAGTCATTGCCGCCGTCCTGACCGTCGCGGGCGTTCCAGGTGTGCGGCAGGTCCACCATTGTGGTGGTGCCGTCGGGGCCGGTGAATTCCCAACCCTTCATGATTTTGGTAATTTCTCGCATGGCGCAGCCATCCTTTCTTTTTGTTGTTATTATTGTAACGAACAGCGAAAAATGTCGCAATGGGTTTTGCATAATCGGTCATTTGCGTGGAATAAACGGTTTTTGCCTGACAAAAAAATAACCCTTGCATTTGTGCAATATGTACAAATGCAAGGGCGTAAATTTTATGCCTGAAATTTTGAGGGAACTTTATTGGACCGGGAAAACGGCTTTTATCGCAAAAAATCCACCGTTGGATTCGGTAGTCAAAAAACCATTGTACTTCTGGATAATGCGCTTGACGATCTTTAACTCATCGCAGGTTTCGCGGCCAGGATCCGGGCCATCGGGCACCGCGCTGATGATATTCAGAACAGCAAACCCCTGCCGCCTGCAGACCAGCAGGTCAATCATCCGCTTTTCCGGCTCCGGCAGCTTGCGGGTCAACTCAATGGCATGATCCAGTGCGTTGGCAAACAGAGCGTACAGATCGGCCGGATCCATAAAGTGCAGGCAGGTACCGTCCGCTACATTGTTGATGCTGATGTGGTGGGCTTCGCACAGCATGCTCTTTTCGGTCAGCACAACATCCAAAACCTCACTGCCGGTCTGGGTGCTGGCGTCATACTGCCGGGCGGCGGCTTCGGCTTCGTTCAGGCTCTGCTGCAGCGCGGCGTTGGGGGCCATGCGGCGCAGATCAGCGATCTGAACTTTCAGCTCATGGCATTTGCGGTTGATGATCTGTACGTTCCGCTTGGCCACCTGATACTGCTGGCGCTGGCGTTCATACAGCATGTTCAGCGAGTTCATCTCTTTTTCCATGGCCGCCTTTTTGAACAGCTCAGTCTGCAAATATAAAAGGGTGATGCAGTAGAGCTGGCAGAGTGCCAGGGGGACAACAATGAAGATAGAAGTTTCCCGTGATACTCCGGAGTTGGTGACGGTCTGCATTGTTAAAAACAGCAGAACGAACATGCCGCCCAGAATAATAGCGCTGATTTGCTGGCGGGGACCGATGTGGTAGCTGCCTTCATATGGCATGGAATGGGCAACAGTTACCCGCAGCAGGCAGTACGCAGCGGCAAAAAACAGCAGTTGCAGTAGCAAAGCAGAGGGCTGATCCAATGGCAGGAATATGTTTACCTGTGCCAGGCACCAGACAAGAAGCTGCCATAACTCAAATGTCGTCAGGGCACTCAAAATTCCCCAGATGGCGCAATAATTGGCGCCGGACCAGTCCAACTGGGTGCAGCTGTGGGAAGCGAAAATCATCCACATACAAAACAGAATATACGCCCCCGCCCGCAGGAACAGCGAGGAAGGCGTGTAATCCGCCCATAATAAAAATGTGGAAAGGGGAATGGAGGGAATCAGGCAAAGCAGCGCCCGCTGCCAAAAGTGCGGCGAGTGCCGGAGCGGGAGCCAGTAGGTCAGTGCTGCGCCCCAAAGCTGTATCCCACAGACAAGAAGAGAAAGAAATTGTTGGAGATTTGGCAGCATTACATGGCACCCCCAACATAGGCGGCGACCGCAGCCAGGAAGGCAGCCCGCTGGCGGCGGCTGATCTCCAGCCGGTCCTCCCCAACCTGGACCATATCGTTCTGGACCGCCCGCACATACCGCAGATTGACAAGGTAACACTGGTTGCATTTGGCAAAGTGGTAGGGGGCCAGCTGCTTTTCAGCATTTTGCAGGCTGGAACGCACGGACCATACCCCGGTGGAGGTATGGTAATGCAGCATACGGTCCCGCGTTTCCAGCCAGTAGATGTCCTCGGTGTTCAGCAGCTGCACGCCCCCAGCGGTCTGTAATGCAATCTGCCCGCCTTTGCGGCGCTGCACCCGCTGCAAAGCGCGGGCCAGCTTGGTGCTGAACTGGTAATAATTGACCGGTTTGAGCACAAAATCCAGGGCGTCGACCTCATACCCGCGAATAGCGTACTGCGCCATGTTGGTAACGAACACCAGCACCACATCCGGATCCACCGTGCGAATGCGCTCGGCAGCGTCCATGCCGCCAAGCTCCGGCATTTCAATATCCAGAAAGATGATGTCGAATCCCTTGCAATAGTTGGTTATGACCTGGGCACCGTCCGAAAAAGCGGTAACTTCCAGCATACAGTTGTTCTCGCGGCTGTATTGGTCAATCATGCTGCACAGCTGCTGCCGCATATCCGGTTGGTCATCCACCACGGCAATGCGAGGCATCGGGCGGCCCCCTTTCTGTTTGGAATCCAAAGCACCCGGCAAGCCCGGAAAACGGCTGTGCCATGCGCCTTTACTTATAATATATAAATACATTATAGTTGGCGGTGTGAAACCTTGCAAGAGAATTTTGCAGAAAACGGGGCGGTGCAGGGAATCTGGTTGTGATTTAGCGCTGCGTGTGGTATCCTGTAGGCAGCTTTTGGCGGCGGGCGGGGCAAGAAGAATGCCGGGATAAACAGGCGGAGGTTTGCTGCAGCTGCTATACCATGTATTACATATTACACCATTTGCCAGTAACTTGAGTGGAAATTTATGGGAAAATGCGTAATTTGGGGACAAGATTGAAAAGAAAAAATAGGCAACACCGCACAATTCCCGCCTTGCGGCTTAAGCACCGCTCCGGCAGCTGCGGCACGGCATCTGCGTTGCCAAAATGCTCGATAATGTCGGGTTGCGGTACTCGCATCGTGCTTCGGGGGCAAAAGCCCCTCGCACTCTGCGACCGCTGCCCCTGCTTCGGTTCGCTGTTTCCGCCACTGGCGGCGCTCACCTTTGCAGCATCCAGTATTATCTGCGCTTTTGGCTTAGCATCTGCCGCACCTCGCTCGCCGTATCGGCACTTAGAATTATGCGGTATTGCCAATAAAATAACGGATTACAGTAAGATTGCGGCTTCGAGATGTTTGAAAGGATATGACGGGATGACAAAAATATTATTCGTATGCCACGGCAGGATTTCCCGGGCATGATGAAAAGTCTCATATCGTCTCATAAGTCCCGTTTTTAAGCGTTTTTTGTGCTTCAATCTCAAATTTACCAAAGATTTACCAATATTTCTGGAGAGCCAGACTTGCAAAAAAATGAGCCAGAATGAGGAGATTAAAACATGAGCGAATTGAAACCAAGAATAACGGAAAACGGAATTGATTATATCCTTGTTGGAGATTACTACATCCCAGACCTGAAACTGCCGGAAGAACACCGCCCCGTTGGAAAGTATGGACGGCTGCACCGGGAATATTTAAGGGAAATCCATCCAGCCCGATTGAACACATTGACCTTGACTGGAGAGTTATGGACATATCTTTCAGACCTGAACGAACAGGCACAGGAACGGTTAGACACCATCATGGAGCAGATGAAAATTGCCGAGGGCGTAACCGAGGAATTAAAGTGTACCCGTCAAATGGAATGGGTGCGGCGGTGCAATAATATCCACAATCGGGCAGAAGAAATTGTTTTGCATGAGAT
>ULVQ01041566.1_pt1 | contig 21978 bp, 15 predicted proteins | sample 1959591 | NCBI WGS metagenome assembly ULVQ01 (sample SAMEA4835790, study PRJEB28245) | human gut metagenome | biome: gut microbiome; material: fecal sample | place: Denmark | collected 2008
TAATGTATAGGAAATTGCATAAAACCGTCCGCGTGAGCAAGACTTTGATGCGTGGCAGACTTCGGCGGAAGTGAAGGCGGGCTCAGCCCGCTTTTGTTCATGTCAAAGTGCCGAAATTTTGGGATTTCGGCACTTTTTTTGTCACATCTTCAATAAAATAACAACCGTTTAATCCTTATATGGGTTGAGTTTTTGGAGGCTTTGTGCAGTCACATGCCGTGCCACAAACAGTTAAAGAAGGGTCAGCAGCCTGCGGGCATTTTCCAAGTCTTCTTCCTGCGTGTGGATGTACACATTCTGCATGGTTTTCAAATCTGCCCAGCCGCCCATGCTTTGCAGTGTTTTTTCCGATACGCCTGCGCGATAGGCGCGTGTGGCGAAGGTATGACGGAAGCAATGCGGTGTTTTGCCGTAGACGTTGATTGCTGCGCAAACGCGCTCTCACAGGCGGCGATTTGCCTGAAAGGTGAGCGGCTGATGCGTATCATCGCGCATGTGCAGCAGATAAGCGTCGGGATCGTGCATTTCCTCCGGTGTGAGCGCGAGAACGTCCCACAGCTTGGGAAGCATCAGCATGTGGCGAAAGCCCGCTTCCGTTTTCGGATCGCCGATGATGGTTTTCGCTTTGGCATAGGTGACGCTGCGCTCAATGCGAATCAGCATTTTATGCGGATCAATGTCCTTCATGCGGATGCCGCGGATATCCTCGCTGCGTGCCGGGCAGTAGAGCAGCAGCGCCACATAGCGGCGGTCAAGCAGCTTGGGTATATCCGGCAAATGCGCCTCGATGTCTTCGGCTTCCTTTGTGGTCAGCGGGAGACGTGTGCTCTTTTTCTTGGAGGGGTTACGCAGCCGCTTGGATTTGGACGGATTGCTGGGAATCAGCCCATCTTCAAAGGCGACGTCAAGCACCATACGGACGACCAGCCAGATTTCGTCAATCGTCTTCTTGGAGAGGGATTCTTTGCTGTTGAGAAAGAGCTGCACATCGTCGATGGAGATATCCCGCACATCCATTTCGCCGAAATACGGCAGAACGTGGCGTTTGAGATAGCTTTCATAGCCGGTCAGTGTGGTTTCACGCACCTTGCCGACTTTGTAGAGCGCAAACCAACGCTCGGCAATATCCGAAAAGCGCGTACTTAATCCGTCTTTGCGATGCCGCCCGTTTTCATCCGGCGGAACGACAACGCCCTCTGTGATGGCGTAGGACAGATACGATTGAAAGAGTTCCTGTTGTGTTGAGCCGGTCAGCCAGAAGACCTTCCCGTTGATGACCGCTCGTTGTTTGAGTTTTGCAGACATATCCGGTTCTCCTTGTCCAGACATGTCTGACGGGGCAGGTGTGAGGTTGTCAAGGATCGTGGATTCCACGCCCATTGTAGCATGGTTTGGGGGCGGCGTGAAGCCCTGAATCGTTGTCATGGGACTCCTTTCATAGAGAAAAACAATTCAAGTGGCGAAGTGGCAGGCTAAAAGGGCTTAGAGCCGCTTTGCCACTTGAGGAAAAGGGCTAAGAGAGCAGACTCACCATCCACTGTGTTCCGTCGCGGACGACGTACAGCTTGGATGCGAGGTTTCGTTTGGCGGAACGGACGGTACGCGGGGAAATGCCCTGCTCCTGCGCGGCTTTGTCGATGACGCTGCTGGGACAGACGCGCCCGTTTTCAAGCAGGGAGAGAATGAGCTTTTCGGCACGCTCAACCTTTGTGGGCGTGTGCTCCGAGCCGGAAAGCAGCTCGTCGGCGGTGAGCTGATATTCGCCGAGCCAGCGAAAACCGTCCGCATCGCCAAGCGAGAAAGCCAATGACTTGCCCGGAGGTGCCAGCGAGCTTTTCTCATGCGTCAGAACGCGCGTGGTGGGGTCGTCCCTGACCTTGCCGATGAACAGAAGACTGCGCACGGCGGCAGTCATGTCGATGGAACCAAGCCCGCGATAAGTGCTTTGTGAGCCGGACGCTTTGTTGAGATGACCGATCATCAAAATAGCGCAGTCGTGGACTTCGGCAATTTCACCCAGTGCGCGGAAGATCGGGCGCACCTCGTTGGCGCGGTTCATATCGACCTGAGCGCCCAGAAACGCCTGAATCGGGTCGATAATCAACAGCTTGGCTTGATTTTCGCGAATGGCACGCTCAATGCGTTTGTCTGTCAAGGTGAGCATGGATTCGCGGTCGTCAATGACCAATACGCGGTCAAGGTCGGCGCCTGCTTCAATTAAGCGGGGCTTGACGGTATCGCCGAGACCGTCCTCCGCCGTCTGATAGATCACGTTGAAGGGTTCAAGCAGCTCACCGTTTGGAAGCTGTTGACGGTTGGTACAGGCGGCTGCGAGATACATGGCGAAATAGGTCTTGCCTTCGCCGGGATTGCCTTGCAGGATGGTCAGCTTGCCGAAGGGAATGTATGGATACCAGAGCCAGTGAACGGCGGTTTGTTGTACGTCGCTCATGCGGATCATGGGAACGGAGTCGGGCATGGGAACCTCCTTATCTGGATATTTCGGAATGATGTCGTTCTTCTCGTTCGCGAAGCAGAAGATCAACATTGTGCTGCACTTGTGAGAGCTTCAGCAGCTCGTCGCGAAGAGGAATCAGGCGCGGGGCTTGTTTGGCGTAACTTTGCCGAAGGGTTTCCAGTTCTTCTTTCCAAACCTTGACTGTCAGCGGTTTGTCGCCCAATTTTTCTTTGAGAATACGGCGTGCGGCATAGAACAATCGGAGTTCTCCGTCATGTTCCTGTGCGTAAGCGTCTCGCCGGTTTTTCCAGTGAATCGCGTTCAGGTTTTCATAAATCGGCTTATTCTTGGCGTAGATGTCTGCCTGACGAATGAGCGCTTCCAATTCGCGGATTCGGGAAGAAGTGGAATGAAGCGCATCGCTCAACTGATGAAAGGCAGAACGGGTTTCAGAGAGTTGAGTGGAAAGGTCTTCAAGGGTGAAAAGTTGATGGGCTTGCAGAAAATTGACGGTTTCGGCAAATTGCTTGAGGTCGCGGACTTTTCCTTTTTGACTCCATGCCTGAGCATAGCGCCGCTGCTGTGCTTCGCTGACCAATTCCCAAAGCGTGGGCATTTTAGAGGCTTCCGGCTCAGAGCGGAGAGTATTGATCCATTCGGTCAGCTTGGCTATCTGCGTTTTTAGTGTACGAGTCAGCTTGTTGGTGGAGCGAATCCAGCGGTTCAACTCGCCTTTTTCCGTGCGGATGCCCTTCTGCTCCAGCTTGCGAACGTTGGGTCCCTCGTGAACGGTTGGAATTTGTTCGATGCTTTGCCGCGCATAAGAACGATGGTCGATGCGCGAAAGAATTCCTTTTTCTTCAAACTTGGCATTGACGGCGTTGCACCATGCGGTGCGCCACGATTCGAGCCTTTCGGGAGAATGCCAATCGGTGGTATGGACGGCATTGAAACGGCAGCGACCGTCTGAACCGCGGATGCGGTTTCCGCTGGCATCCAGCACATATTCGCGGCGCTGCTTGGGCGCAAAGCTGCCGTCAGGATTCAATGGACGCATGGTGGTCATGACGTGCATGTGGGGATTGGGAATGCCGCCGGTCTTGTCAGGAGAATGAATGGCAAGGTCGGCGATCATTCCGCGATCCACAAATTCTTTTTGCACGAAAGCGCGAGCCAGTTCGATATTTTCGTTCAGTGAAAGTTCGTTTTGCAGCGCGATGTCAAAACTGTATGCGAGCTGCGCTTTGGGATGGCGTTCAGCGGCTTCTACGGCGTTCCAGAGCGTTGCCCGATCACGGAAGCACTCCGGAGCATGAGCGGGCAGCAGAATTTCAGTATGGAGAACGCCGCCCTTGCGTGTGTAGTCGCTGATTTCGTCATAATATTCGCTGTACAGGCGTTCGCCTGCGCGATATGCTGCGGCAGCAAGGGCGCTCTGTCCCGCGCTTCGCTTGATTTGAGAAACGGAGAAATGATACAGTGCCATCAGCTTTGTTCAAACGATGGAATACCACGCGGATCATGCGTAATTTGGTTTTCATCGGCGAAGGCAAAGCGGGTGTTTTCGATATCATCCTCATCATCTTCAAGCGTCATATCCAGGAGAATGTCCTGCACCTCGGAAAGCACAAAGATGCGCTCCATGACGCGGTAAAAGTCGGATTTATTCAATGCGGCAATCTGCGGGCAGAGGGCTTCAATCGCGCCGCCCATGTTGCAAAGATGATGGGTACGCTTTTTCCGTGCGCCTTCGCTTAGATAGCGTTCGCGGTTTTGGAGACGCTGGCTGCGATGCTCGGCTTGCGCTTTTTCCTGCTCAAGATTACGCAGTTTTTGATTCGGTTCGATGTGAGAAGATGGCGTTTTGTTCATAGCGTATGGATTCCTTTCTGAAAAAACGAATGAGAAAAACGGCTGCGGAAGGATTCAAAAACTTTGCGGCAGACGGGATCTGCTTGCAGATCGTGGCTGATGCAAAGTACGCGGGGGATAGGCGCAGAGCGCCGCAAGAGGGGGCAGCCCTCTTGGACGCAGCAACGCTGCGCAAAGTCTCTTGCACTGCGAGTGTAGGGCAAAGAGGAAAACCGAACGTAAAGCACGAAGATACATCCGAAGGATGTATAGAAGTGCGCCCTTCCGTTCCGTCGGGTTCTGTCGATCGACGAGCAGATCATATCACAAAAGCAAGAAAAATAACAGATGATTCCTAAACGATGGATAAATTCGCGAAATCGCAAAAAATCCACGCTCTTGAAGCGGTTATCCAAATTGAAAAATGTGAAAAAACGATGGGGAGAAAAAGCGATGCTTGAGACGATGCCGATTTCTGAAAAATTAAAGATGCTGCGGGGCAGACGCGGGCTTACGCTGGACGAGCTGGCGGAACAAACGGGGCTTTCACGCTCGGCGTTGAGCAATTATGAGACGAACGAAAGCAAAGAGGTCAGCCAATTTGCACTGGTCACATTGGCGAAATTCTATGGCGTTTCGACGGATTATCTGCTGGGACTGTCAGAACTCGAAAACCCGATGCAGGGAGATATCCATGATTTGAACATCAGCAGTGAGATGGCAGAGCTGCTCAAAAGCGGAAAAATCAACAACCGACTGCTTTGCGAAATGGCGACGCATCCGGATTTTCCGAAATTACTGATGGATATGGAAATCATGGTGGACGGTGAAGCGAGAAACGCGATTCGGGCGATTGATATGCTGTTTGAAGCCGTCCGCATGAAAATTATCAAGGAGACGAACATCAGTGAGGACTTAAATGCCCAGATTCTGACGTTCAAGGAGGCGCAGATTGACGAGGACGAATATTTTGAAATGAAAATCAAAAACGACCTGCGCCCAATCCTGCGCTTCCTGAGAGACAAGTACGCTGAAAGAAGCGAGGGAAGCCGGCAACTTGAAGAAATCGAAAAATACGTTCAGCAGCTGATTCGGGAAGCGGACATTGTCCGCGAACAGAAAGAACAGAATGTCCCCGATGATGAAATCTGGATTGACCGAACGATAGCCATGCTCATGGCAAAATGGAAAATCAAGTGGAACAAACTGACGGAAGTGCAGCAACGCTCGTTCAAAGAGGTGCTGATGCAGTCGGAATTGAGGAAGGAGCAGCTGCCGAAAAAGAGGATGAGGGGAAAACAGAGAAAGTGACTTTTTGGAATGATGTATCTGAAAAAGTCCAGATGAATTGTCGATTTTGGATGGATGACATGGTATAATGAAACTGACTATTGAAGTTTTTGGATTGAACTTGAAGGAGTAAAAGTATGGAAAATATCACTGAATGGGCGGGGCGGATTGAAAAGAATGTGCGCAACAAGCCTAACAAACAATTGCAGAAAGAACTATTCAATCGAATTATAAATGCCCTGCGGGGGAACACGAATACATATGAGGAATGTGTCGCTGCATTTTGCCGTTTTGATCCCAAAGTTATCCCTCCGTTCTATCAGGATTACTATTGGACAGATGTACCGGATCGTGCTAAGTGGGATGATGCAGTTCTTAGCTGGGCGGATTCCAAAAAGCCCACAGTACCTGCAACAATCAGAATGGCACTTATTCTTCAAGAAAAACTAAGAAAAGCAGAAGGCTCAGACGACGTGCTTTCTGAATTGCAGTGGTTTTCATTGCATGAAGATGCTCGCTCTGCATCGGCTTATAAAGGGCTTTGTGAAAATAGCAAGTACAGTGATTTGAGAAAGCTTCTTGACCTTGATATGCGGGACTGGAAAATCGGACAGCCGTTAATTGTCAAGATGTATGGAATCCTGTTCTCTAACGCATTGGAATCTAAAACACAGGAACTCTATCGTGAGTTTCTGGATCGAAATGGTTTAATAGAAAACGCCTCCGCCGTTTCTGAAACTCTGCCAGAGCAGAAAATGATTCCTTCTTCAGATAACCAAAATGAGAGCGAGAAGGAAGCTGCTTTCCAAAGCAATTCTTTGGCGGCAATCACGGTTGTAACTCCTACCGCTCCTGTTCATTCGATGAAAGTGGAAAGAATGCCAGAGCAAGATGTGGCAATAGTAGACAAGGCTATACCAAAGATTGCTGATATTCCGAAAGATGGCATTGCTCTTGCGGAAACAATGCTGAAATGGGCACGTAGCCAAACGGAGCGTCAGGTTGATCTTGGTATACGCTTGTCTAATTCACTTTCTGAACTCTCGCAGCTTGGTAAACAGAATGAAGAGATGAAGGCTCAAATCACTGCGCTTGAATCGAACCTTCTTCTTCTCAAAAAGGAAAAAGAAACACTGGAGCAGCAATTGGTAGAAGCTAAAGAGACGAGTGCAGTGCTGGAAGCAGAAAAGAAAGCTGCCCAAGATACCATTGGGCGTGTACAGATTATGTCCGATAATTCTGTCAAACAAGAAATTGATGGATTCAAGCATGATCTTGCTTCCGCTCTCTCGAGGACGGTAAAAGACTTTGGCAGTGATGTGTCTGATCTTACTGACGCTGAAAAAGTGGAAGTATATGTTGCACTCATGGATGAACTTCTCGACACCCTAAGACACAATGGTATTGTGATTGAGGAGAATTGAAATGGCATCATTCGGAATTGACTTTGGGACTACGAATACTTCTGTGGTGGAATGTCTCGTCACCGAGCACGGAATGACGCGGACTCCATACGGGGAAAACAATCAGCCTTTTCCATCGCTTATTGCGCTGCACCCGGAAAAACCTGCCATGTTTGGATGGGATGTAAAAAAGCGCCGTAGCCAGCTGATAGCAGAAGGCTATCATGTTATAGCATCTTTTAAAAGCATACTGGGAAGTGACCAAAGCATCGCCGTAGGCGACAAGAAGTACAGTCCACTGGATGTTACGGCTTTGTTCTTGTCCTATGTCAAAAACCGCGTCGAAACAATGGCTGAGAGGTCAATGACCGAAGCAGTTATGGCTATACCCGTTGACTTTAAACCTGAGCAGCGCCGCAACCTGCGTGAAGCGGCTGAAAAGGCAGGCATACGCGTAAAATCGTTTGTAAGTGAACCTACTGCTGCATACGTTAATTGCAGAAAAGATCTTGCCGGTGCGAGCAATGTTGCTGTATTTGACTGGGGCGGTGGCACACTTGATATCAGCTTGATCTCCGTGGAAAAGCAAGAAGTATCCGAACTTGCCGTGGCTGGTCAACGTTTGGGTGGCAATGATATTGACCAGATGATCGCAAGGCATCTCCATTCACGCATAGCTAGGCAAGAAGGTGATGCTCGGTCATTTGATGACTTAACACCCGCAGAGCGTGATCAGATTGTAGATCGTTCTGAAGAAGCCAAAAAACGCTTGTCCACAGATGATTCAGCACCGGTTAGACTGATGCGTTATGCGGGTAAGGTCATGATCCGCGACACAATTACCTTGGACGAATTTGCGAAGCTTATTGCTGCCAGAGTGGATGAAGCCGAAAAACTCCTTCACTATGCTACTGAAAAAGCAGGAGTAAGTCTTGGACAAATGGATGCAATTTTAATGGTTGGCGGCAGTTGTGAGATGCAGCCTATATTTCAGCGTATGGAAAAAATCGGTGAAGAATACCATCTGAGTATTTGCCGTCCCGATGCAATCCAGTGGTCAGTTGCCGGCGGTGCTGCGATTTTGAGTGAACAACAGCCCACTTATAGATTGCAAAAAGGATTCGGTGTTCTACTCTCCGATAATTCTTTCTATCCGGTACTGGAAGCTGGACATGCGGTTCCGTACAAGGCACAAGAATTACGCTTTGGCGTTGTTGAAGACACAACAAATGCGGTTTTTGTCTTTGCTGACGAATCCAAAGTTGTACTAAAAAGAAAGAGCGTTCCCATTAAAGGATTTACTCCAGAAGGAATACATCTTCAATGTGAAATCGACGATGACATGATTGCTCATATCAGAATCTATAGCGATTACGCCGAACGCATGGCGGTTGAAGATCAGATTAATCAGTTGGCGTTTACCTACCATATTGAGTGAGGCGGTGATTTGATGGATAGTAATATTACGCTTCGTAGCAATGTTTACATCAATCAGTCTGCTCAACGAGACGATAAAAGGTTTCTTCAGCACATTACTGACTATAGAGTCCTGAAAAAATATAAGGATTCTTCATATGGATTTCAAAACAATATGTCTTGGATGACTTCTGTTCAGATGGAGATATTGCGTCAAGGTCAACCCAATTGTTCTCTTGAAAAGGGCACTATGTCTTGGGGAGTTCCGGTTGGTGGAGATTGCATGGTTTGCCGTTGTGAACAGTATGATTGTCCCAGATTCTCTATCTGCTCGAAATATTCAAACTATAGCCCGGTTTCAAGAAAAAAGGAAGAAGAAATCTCAACGAAACCTGACATGATTACGCCTCTGGGTTTATATACTGAAACACCCGAAGAAAAGCCGAAAGAGGAAGAGATCCTCGAAAGCGAAGGACAAAACGAGCCTAACAAGATTGAAAAAGGCATCGTTGATTCTACCTCAACAGAACAAATTCAAGAAGAATCGGTTAACACTGAGATAAACCAAGAGATCAATAACAAGACAGCAACTGATCGATCTGCAGAACCTAAAATGCATACTCAAGTGGAATCTGCCGAAAGAAAGGTAGTTAGCCAAGAGGTAATCATTAACGCAGACGTGCATGAGCGAATTTGGGTAAATGCTGGTCCTGGGACAGGAAAGACCTATACCGTTATTCAGCGGTTGAAGAAATTGCTGGATGAGGGAAATGAAGGAACAATACTTGTCCTTTGTTTTTCTCGTAATGCAGTTCAGGTAATTCGAGAGCGTTTGACCGAGGAGTTAGGGTATATTGCATCCACGCTGATAGATGATGGACAACTTGTTATCCGAACGTTCGATTCTTTTGCAACCTATATGCTTGAGGACGAATTAAACCCTGCTTGGAATTATAATCAGCGTATCGAGGCATTCATAAAGATGATCAGAAAAAATTCTGGAACTCTAAATGAAATGCTTGGATATCTGATCGTAGATGAAATTCAGGATACCGTAGGGGTTAGAGCAAGAATGCTGTTATCCATTTTGGATGAATTGAAATGTGGAGCACTGCTACTTGGTGACAGCTGTCAGGCGATATTTGATTGGACAATCCGGGCTTCTGATGATATGACATTTGGCACTTTGGCGTCTGAATTAGAGAAACGGCAATTCGTAAAATATGAATTGTCTGAAAACAAGCGTCAAACAGCAGAACTTGCAGAAGTGGGATTACAGCTTCGAGACAAGATTCTTCACGCTACTGAAGATGATCAAGAAGCAGCGATAATCCATTTCAAAAAATGGGCAGGTAGCAAATGGAGTACATTCAGCCTCAAAGCGTTGCCTAAACAGCTAAGCGGGAATTCGGATTTAGTTCTTTGCAAAACAAACGGAGAGGCTGCTCACATAAGCCAAATTCTGTTTGAGTCTTCAACAAACGTTGAGCATGTGATGAAGCAATCATCTTCACATCGCTCTCTTGCTGCGTGGATTGCTAAAGTATTAAGGGGTAACGATGGACTCTATCTTTCAAAAGAGTCATTCATGAGCAATGCAGCACAAAGCGAAATATGCGATGCCGAGGAAAAATGGAATACACTAAAATCTCTCGATGGGCACCCTCATGCTGCTGTTCTTCATATAAAAGAGGTTCTCGCAGCTCTTTCAAAAATGGAAAGCCTCTCCAATGTGTGTTTAAACCAGCATCATGACGGTGCTATCATTTCAACTGTCCATAGGGCAAAAGGCAGTGAAGCAGAACATGTTTATTGGCTGGATTCGCCGCTAGTGTATGGTGATCAGCAAGATCAAGAAGGTGCTCTTGGTGATTCCATCAAAGCAGCTTATGTCGCAGCCACTCGCGCCAAGAAGGATATTCATATTCTGAGCCAAGAAAAGGACTTTTATATGCGTTCAGTAAACGATACCAGGTGGATTCAAACGGGTATAAGCAAAAACAAAAAATTGTTTTGTAAGGGAATTGCGTTTTTGCCGGAAGATGTTGATCCTGCATCATTTGTATCCATAGGTACTGCGGATGAAGTACAAGCCATCCTTTCTTGCCTCGAACCAGGAATGCCAGTAACATTATGGCCTAATGAAGATTGTAATCGTTTTGATATATTCTTTGATGGTCAGCCTATAGGGTACACCTCAGAAGAGTTTATAACTGCTTTATTTGCTGCGTTCGAGGCAACAAACCATAATAAAAACTGGCCATCTAGTATTCAGGATGTTTACATTACTGCGATAACTACGGTAGTTATGCCTGAAAGAATAGATGTCGACACGCAGTACAGGACGGCGGGTTGCTGGATTGGAATAGAACTTGGTGGATTCCCAACCATCGAATGGTATTAAGAGAAAACAGGAGATGCTGGCATGCCGTACGAAGCATATTATTCAGCCCGGGATACCATTTTCGACTTTATTGTCAAAGATGCGTTTGGCCCAATTGAGAAAAATGAGATTCTCCAAGAACCTCCTTTGGATACATATGTCTGCGGAATACTCTGGCCTAAGGGAACTTCTTCGGCAGATGTGAGCTTTCCTCGGGAAACTCAGGTGGATGGATATGACGAAGAAAGCCCAGATAAGAATACTGGTGCTGAAATTGAAGACGATCTGGTCGATAACATCCGAGAAGCAAATCAGTTTCGACCTTCTGTAATGGCAATCTCCTTTGCATTGCCCAATAGCATTCATTCCATCAATGTCTCCTTTGAATGCGCTGCATACGAGAACGTTGACAAACCTGTTGAGGGAAAAGAGTATGTTCTTCACGAATATAAACGAACTTCTTTATCGACAGGTGTGTTAACCATGACACTGCCGATTCATAACAGAAAAAGACTATTATTCGATGGACGGGCAATGCTTCAGATTGTGCGAAGGCATAAAACATCTGACAGCAGTTCTCTGTGGACAGTTTCAATAGAGAATACTAAGCATACTTCTCAGAATGAAATTGCCCAGAACACATCTTCTTTGTTCCAATGTGTCTTGATTATCAACGGTCAATTTGTGCCAATCGATAATAGTGCCATGACTTCTTGTGATAAAGATCGTCAGAAAATGGATTTCCTCTATCGAAACACTCATAGCTATGCCGCAGGTCATGGGTGTTCTGCAGTATGGGATAGTAATGAGAAAACTATTACAGAGGTTCGAAGCACATTTATTCCGACTGCTGTTGTTCCACAAATGATTGCAGTTACAGACAAATCCTTATCATGTTTCAGGATGTCATCATGGGTTGATGGTAATCGAGAAAAAGGGCTTTTAGAACTTACTCAATATATTCGTACATATTCTACATGGCTTGAAAAACTGCGTATTCAGGGTAACAGTATATCACAGGTTTATCAATCGATATCTCGCGATATTTTATCAAGAATTAGTGAGTGTATTGAGCGTTTGTCGGCTGGGGTTAAAGTTCTTTCAGAAAACAACACGGCATGGCGAGCATTTTGTCTGATGAATAAAGCCATGATGAGACAATCTGCAAAAAAGAGAAAGCAATCAGAAACGGATGTATCTTGGTATCCATTTCAATTGTGCTATGTCCTAATATGCGTTCCGGATATGGTTGATTCAAGTTCAAATTGGCGAAATACTGTTGACTTACTCTGGTTTCCCACTGGTGGTGGCAAAACAGAAGCTTATTTAGGCGTGGCAGCATTTACTATTTTTTATCGACGATTGACAAAGGGAGAAGCCGGTAAGGGAGTAACTGTGCTTATGCGTTATACGTTGAGAATGCTGACTGCCCAGCAATATGAACGTGCTGCTTCGCTTATTTGTGAATGCGATTTGCTCCGTCGTCAAGAGAATATTCCTGGCGGTGAAATCTCCATTGGTCTGTGGGTCGGAAGCGAAGTGACGCCAAACCATGTTGTTTCCGATAATCCTGATTTAGAATCTGCAGAATCCATCTTAAACAAATTACAGTCAGGATTTGTTGATGAGGTCAAGTCATCACCTGTTCAGTTATCAACTTGTCCTTACTGTGGTGAAGTGTTGGAGCCTCAAAATGCATATAATATCCAGAAACGTCATTTTAAGACACACTGTCCTAATCCGGCATGCCCATTTCACGAAGATCTACCTGTTGTAACCGTTGATGACGATATATATGACAGAAAGCCAACGCTACTAATCGGTACCATTGACAAATTTGCGCGGCTTGCATGGGAAGAAAAAACAAAGTCAATATTTGCTGAAGACGGGATCGGATTTCCGCCGGATTTATTAATTCAGGATGAGCTTCATTTGATTTCAGGTCCTCTGGGCTCTATCAGTGGTCTTTATGAAATTGCGATTGAAAAACTGATCGAGCATAATGGAAAGATGCCCAAGATACTTGCTTCGACAGCTACTCTATGTAATGCAGAAGCACAAATCAATGCTCTTTATGGAAAATCATCGTTTCAGTTTCCTCCATCAGGTTTTTCTGCTGATGATTCGTTCTTTGCTCGAAATGCTTCGAGCGAAGAACGACCAGAACGGATGTATGTAGGGTATTGTGAAACGGGTGGAAGTTTACCGGATGCTGTCGTGAGAATATTTGGAGTAGTTAAGTTTGCCTTGCAGTATCTTTCCTGTATTGGAACTGATTCGGCAGTCATCGATCAGTTTTGGACAAATGTTGGCTATTTCAATTCTCTGAAGGATTTAGGCTCTGCTGACACACTGATTATTGATCGTGTTTGCGCTTATGCAGAAGCACTACGTAGACATAAATTCAGCGATTATGCCGCCAAAGTTGACATGCCTCGCATTTCAACTGAATACGAATATGGTGAATTAACCAGCCGTAAAAGCTCGAGAGAAATTACTGAAGTGCGTAATCAATTAGACAAACAGCATTATCCTAGTCCAGCTGCTCTGAATTATGTTTTGTCCAGTAATATGCTTTCTGTTGGTATTGATATCAATAGGCTTGGGCTTATGACTGTGTATGGTCAACCTAAAGCTACAGCTGAATACATCCAAGCAACAAGTCGTGTCGGACGTTCAAATCCAGGTTTGGTAATCGTTTTGCTACATATGCTGAGAACGCGTGATAAGAGCCATTTTGAACAGTTTCAAACATATCACCAAGCTTTGAACAAAATGGTCGAGCCAACAAGCGCAACTCCATATGCATGTCGCACTATGGATAAGGCGCTACACTCTGTGTATGTTACCTTAATTCGCCATCTATGTCCTGACCTGTCTGGAAATAAAGATGCTAATAAGTTTCGTAAAAACATGCAGTGCGTCCAAATGATAAGAGATGAACTGCTACAGGTGATTAGGGAACGCTCTGCTGAAACAGCCGACTACGCTGAGGTAATATTGGATGATTTTATTGAGCAGTGGCATGAGGCAGCTGTAACGAAGAGTGGACATTTTCAATATCAGTTGCTCAATAAATCGGAAAATGATACGGATGTGTTGCTGATTCCTGCGGAACGAAGTGAGAATGCCATTTTTCCTCCGACAATGAACTCGATGAGAAATGTGGACACTCAGTCTGGAGTATTCCTGAAGAGGAGGACGCAAGCGTGAGAAAAATAATAAGACGAGAAACAAAAGAACTTGGGGAATTGCGAACTTCTCAGCTTATTACTTCATTTGGCGTTGGAGCAATTGTTGATTTTAGAGATGAAACTGCAATATTAGGTGGAGCCGATGACTGGTATCGTAATCCTGAAGAAGATAAAGCACGTATGCTTAGATGCCACAATTTAGAAAAAATACTTGATAAGCAGTTTTTTGTAAAGCCAAAGTGCGACAAGAAACAACGAGCAATTTACAAGAGGTCGTATAGTCACGATATTGGGGCATATAGATTTCCTAGCGTTTTATATTGTCCTTCCTGTACGTATCTCTGGTCAGAAAAAGAACTGGCGGGGCTACAGAAGGGTGAATTACGCTGCCCTAGATGTGGCAAGCGCCTTGTACCTTCGCGATTTATCGTGGTATGCAGACATGGTCATATTGATGATTTTCCGTATTCATTATGGGTACACCGTGGTAAACCTTGCGAAAAGCAAGAAGGTGATAAGCCCCCAAAATTGAAACTCTTCAATATAAATGGAAGAACCAATCTGGGAAGCTTGATGGCATCTTGTGAGGATTGCGGGAAGATTCGAAGCATGCAAGAGGCATTTGTGCCAGAAGCATTGGCCTCAGTGTATAAATGCTTAGGACGTCAACCCTGGCTGGAGCATGACGATTTCCATGGCTGTTCGGAAAAAGCAGTTGTACGTATGCGGACTTCGACAGGTGTTTATATGCCTGTAAATATCAGCGCATTGAATATACCCCCATGGAGCACGAATGTTAGTAAAATACTATTAAGTCACTTGGATGCGATGGAAGGAAAAAATGAGACAGCCTTATTAAATTATATACAGCGTATATTGTCTCCTTACCTTCCAGGTGTACCAGTTAATCAAATTCTTGCAACTTATAAAACGCTAATTTCAGAAGAGCATCAGAAACATCCAACATCGGTCAAAGAGCTGTATGAAGAAGAATATCGCGCATTATGTGAAGAGGCAGAAGATGAAAAATCTGACTTCTGTTCTCGACGTATAATAGTGCCAGCCAAATACCGGGATCTTATTGATGAGGTTACAGCCGTGGATAGGCTCACAGAAATTGTCGCTATGGTTGGGTTTACACGCCTTCAAGGGTGGGATGGAAAAATGGATAGCCCGTGCCTCGCTCCTATCTTTTCCTATGATCCTAAAACTTGGTTACCTGCGATTGATATGCACGGTGAAGGTATTTTTATTAGGTTCAACGAGCATAAAATTGAGGAATGGGAAAAGAATAATTCCACAATCTATCAACCGATGATGGAACGAGTTGAGAAAAATCATTTACATTGTGAAAATGCGTCTCCTCGTTATGTCTTACTACATACGTTTTCGCATCTTTTTATTCGTTCATTAGCTAAACTTTGTGGTTATCAAACGTCATCCATTAAAGAAAGAATATATTCAACATACGAAGGCGGACAAAAAATGTCGGGCGTTCTAATATACACTGCTTCATCAGACGCTGAAGGAAGTCTCGGTGGCTTGGTTGCTCAAGCAGAGCCGGCGCATATGGAAGAGAATATTGATGCGCTATTGAATGAAGCAGAGTGGTGCTCTGGCGATCCACTTTGCATGACTTCTACGGGAATTAATGGGCAAGGAGTGTTTGGATTAAACTATGCAGCATGTCATCAATGCACACTTTTACCTGAAACATCCTGTACTATGAGGAATTTGCTACTGGACAGAGCTGCTTTAATTGGAAGAACTGATGATAATACTATAGGTTTCTTCAGAAGATTGTAATTAATGGTTTTGAGAATCACCCGCAAACGAAACTTCCGACTCTACAATAAAATCAAACTCCCCAACGAACCCGGTGAGTGACGTTAGGGAGTGAATCAATCCGAAATCGGCAACATTATGAAGTCCATCTAAACCGAAAGGAATGGAGGACTCAATAGGTACGGTGATGAATCAGTACGAATTGCGGACAGATAATTCAGAAGAATAACAAGGAATGTACTCGCTAGAATATTTGGTGGAGGATTGAATCTTGCTGTTCGATACAGTATAATGAACTCGGACTAAACCGAGTCGGAGGTGACCGAGTAAATGAAATTCTACGGACGGGAAAAGCAGCGCAAGGATTTGCATCGTCTGTTTTTGTATGAAGGGATGCAGCTTGGCTTGATTTATGGGCGCAGGCGCGTCGGCAAAAGCGAGCTGATTAAGCAGAGCCTACGTGAAACGGACGTAACCAGCATCTATTTTGAATGCAAACAGACGACGGAACAGAATAACACGGAGAGCCTGTCTGTGCTGCTGGCGGATACGTTTCATTTTCCTAAGCCTTCTTTTGACAGCATGGAAGCGTTGCTGACGTATCTGTTTGAAGCGGCGAAGGAAAAGCAGATGATCCTGGTGCTGGATGAGTATCCGTACTTGCGCGAAGTTGTGCAGGGGATGGACAGCGTTTTGCAGGCGTTGGTTGACCGCTATCGCGATACATCGGGGCTGAAGCTCATCCTGTGCGGCTCGTATGTAGATGTCATGAAATCCCTTTTACTTCGGGAGAATCCGCTGTATGGGCGCGTGGATCGAACGATTGATTTGAAACCGATGGATTATTACGAATCAGCATTGTTTTACCCGACTTTTTCTGACGAGGATAAGGTCAGGCTGTACAGCGTGTTCGGCGGGATTCCGTATTACAACAGGCTCATCAATTCGCAGCTTTCGGTTCGGGAGAACATCATCGAGTTGATTGCTTCGCCGGACGCCCGGCTGGAAAATGAAGTTTCGATGTATCTCAAATCGGAGATTTCCAAAATCAATAATGCGAACGAGGTGTTTGAAGCGCTGGCACGGGGATTCTCGAAGTACAGCGATTTACTCTCGCAGTCCCATGTGTCCAGCAGCCCGGCGTTGGCGGATGTGTTAGAAAAGCTGATTCGTATGGAGGTTGTCAAGAAGGAAGCACCAATTAACGATGTGAACAACAAGCGCAAAGCAGGGTATATCATTACGGATAATCTTTCGCTGTTCTACTATCGGTATGTGTTCCGATATTCCTCGCAGATGAATGTGATGGATTCCGACGTGTTTTATGACCGGTATATCAGGGATGACTTTGAAAAGCAGTATGTGCCGCGCCAGTTTGAGGAGATTTGCAGGCAGTATCTGATTCGTCAAAATCGTGCGGGAAAGTTCCCGATTCCGTTTGATCGAATCGGAAAGTATTATTACGATGATCCGCGGGCGCGGACGAACGGCGAGTTCGATATTGTAACCGAAGACCCGAATGGTTACGTCTTTTATGAGGCTAAATTCCGCAGCGAACCGCTCACGCAGAGCATGATTCAGCAGGAAATCGAGCAGGTCAGGCGGACGGGGATGAATTGTTATCGGTATGCGTTTATCTCACGGAGTGGATTCGATGCGCAGGCGGATGAAGGGGTGGAGTTGATTTCACTCGAAAAATTGTATGAATAAAGCCATGCAAAAAGAAAAAGCAAAGTGCGTTTTTGCACATTGCTTTTTGGTATTAAATGATAAGCGTTTTTCGCGGATGTAAACTTCGTTTTGAACGATTCTGGATTTCCAAACAGTCGAAATTTCTGTGAGTTTACTGTATTCATAAGTGTGTTTAATCCACATAAAACTTCCGTCCTCAATCGTCTCGCATCCGCCCCGTCATCCATGCCTTTTATTTCCAATTTTAATTTTTCATACCCGAAGTGTCATGTGTTCGAATCACATTGCCGCTACCAGAGAATCCAGTCAAGATGATTGCTTGGCTGGATTTTTTGATGTGTAGGAAATGGCGCAAAATCGCCTGCGTGAGCGAAAGACCCGTGCAATAATGGTGCAAAGCTTCGGCTTTTGCTCATTTACTGTTCTTCAAATGGTTGTTTTTTCTGTTGTCCACAGTATAATAAACTCGGACTAAACCGAGTCGGAGGTTACCGAGTAAATGAAATTCTACGGACGGGAGAAGCAGCGCAAGGATTTGCATCGTCTGTTTTCACATGAAGGGATGCAGCTTGGCTTGATTTATGGACGCAGGCGCGTCGGCAAAAGCGAGCTGATTAAGCAGAGCCTACGTGAAACGAACGTAACCAGCATTTATTTTGAATGTAAACAGACGACGGAGCAGAATAACACGGAGAGTCTGTCTGTACTGCTGGCGGATACGTTTCATTTTCCAAAACCTTCTTTTGACAGCATGGAAGCGTTGCTGACGTATCTGTTTGAAGCGGCGAAGGAAAAGCAGATGATCCTGGTGCTGGATGAGTATCCGTACTTGCGCGAAGTTGTGCGGGGGATGGACAGCGTTTTGCAGGCGTTGGTTGACCGCTATCGCGATAGAATAGAATCAATTCCATATACATTTATGATAAACAAATTACTTCTTTACCAACTGTGGGATGTAACGTTCATTTTTTGTTTGACAGCATAAGTAGAATGTTTTCTGTGCGGCGGGATCAGAGAGTGGAACATAAATATGCCGGTTCTGGCGGTTGGGCGCAGAGGAAAGCGTGGTATCGAGAATAAACGCGCGGATATCAAACGCATCGATCAGGTCGTAATACTCTTGTTCGCCGCTGACGGTGATGAGCTGGACGATCTGGCCGTACTGCTTGCGGATGTAGGACGCCCAGAAGCCGCTCTGCGCCCAGCGGAGGAGCTTTTCGTTTTTCAGGTCATTGATGTCAATGCTCCTTTTGTGCGCGAGCGGGTCGTTCTTGTTGAGGCAGATCCAGAGCTTATCGGTGACGTAGGGAACGCAGCAGACGTTCGGCTCGTCGATTTCATATTCGGTGATGATATAGTCAAACCGCCCCTGCAAAAGCCCCAGCGGCAGCTGCTCGCTGGAAAGCTGCTCGGAGATGATGTTTCTTTCGGGGAAGAGGACGCTCAGACGGCTGACCAGATCCTTGCGCAGGTTAAAAATGTAAGAAGCAACGGTCAACGTCCGCATCTGCCACGCCTTTTCCTGAATTTGGCGCACCATAAAATCCTCACGCTTGAGGTAGTCCTCGGCGAGCTGCGCGGCCTCCAGCCCGACCTCGTTGAGGACGATTTTGTTTTTGGAGCGGTCAAAGAGCTGAACGCCCAGTTCCTTTTCCAGCATCTTCATGGATGAAGAAATGGAGGGCTGAGAGACGAACAGCCGCTCCGCCGTTGCGCTTAATGTTTTACAGGATTTGAAGGTAACAAGGATTTTCCAAAGCCGATTGCTGATCATAACGGATGCACCTCGCAGTCTTTTTGCAGTATGAGGAAATGTGATATTCAGAACACGTGAAGGAACCGGTTATTTTTCATATCATAATTTAATTATAAAACATACGGATAAATGATAGCACAGCATAAATAACGGACAGGATTCACGTGAAAAAAAGATGATTCTGAAAAAACATGGATAAACGAATTTTGACAAAAAATAGAGGAGAGATTGTAGAAAATAACTGATGCTCCGGGAAGCTTTTGTCTATTATATCAAAAAGAATCGCGTTTTTCCAGTGGGAAGGGGCCGCTCAGTATAAATTTTTGTTATGGCAGTCAAAGAAGATGATATCTATACTTTTGGCGAAATGTGGAATAAAATAAGGCCAGAAGATGTGCTGAATGACAATAACATCAATGTGCAGAGAACAGAAAAGGAGAGGTGAAAGAGCAGGGATCATGTGCTGCACAAACGTTGGACGTTTATTCAGCCTGATGTGCGAAATTGTGGAAAGGGGATTCTAAAAATGAAAAAAATTCTGAGCTTTGTTCTGATGATGTGCGTTCTGATGACCATTCCGATGTTTGCGTTCGCCGCGGTTTCCGGCGATGAGCCGCTGACCATCGGCACGCCGTTTATGATTACCAACGCGGGTCAGGGCCCGGGCGGCAAGATGGGCCGACTGCTGGTCAGCCGCGCCGGCACGCTGACGGAGGATGAAGATTTCTACTACGTGGACGTGCCCTATGCCGCCGACGTGGACGCCCGCGATTACAGCGCGATCGTCATCGTCATCGGCTCGACCGATAAGGGTCTGGGCGCGACCGGCATCACCATCGATCAGGAAATCGCCCGCGTGGACGAGGTTGTCGCCCGTGCGAACGAGAAGGGCGTTCCGGTGATCGCCGTCATGCTCGAAAAGGATAAGCGTTCTGACGTCAAGACCAACTCCAACGAGCGCTGCATCGACGCGGTTTGCCCGCATGCCTCTTGGATGATCGTCACCGCCGACGTCAACACTGACGGCCGCTACGATGCGTTCAAGGCAGAAAACGGCACCCCGCTGACCATACTGGATTCCTCGATGGATTTCATCTCTCTGGTTCAGCAGGCGTTTGTGAAGGAATAAAAGCCGCACAAAAAAGGAAGTAGGGGAGGACGACAACACATGTCGACTTACGTTAGCACAACGATAGTCCTTGTTGCGATGGTTGCCGCCTTTGTCATCAGCAGCCTGCTGCTCAAGTCGCCGGATATCTCACTGGCGATTGCAGCGACGGTTGCGGTTTGCTTCGGTTGTGGATTCGGATGGACGGATTCACTGCCGCGGGTATTGGTGGAGGGCCTTTTCGTCAACCTGGATATTGCACTGCTCTTTATCGCCGCGTCAATCTTCGTGAATATTTATTCCAAGACGGGCGCGATTGACGTTGTGACGCGGAAAATCGTTTCCCGCGTGAGCAACAAGTGGATTCTGCTTGCCATCATGGGCGTGATGATGATCATCCCCGGCGCGCTGACCGGCGCGGGCAGCATCTCCATTTTCGTTCTCGGCTCGATGGTGACCACCGTGGTCAGCGCCATGGGCCTTTCCAAGAAAAAGACGGCTGCGTTCGTCTTTATGTTCGCTATCATGAGCGCGGCGGCGCCGCCCGTCAACCTCTGGGCGATGATGATCGCTTCCGGCTGCGATATTCCGTATGTCGGTTTCGACGTGCCGCTGCTGGCACCGCTGGCGGTCTGCGCACTGTTTACGATCATCTTCCTCGGCTGGGGCAGCAAACCCAAGTCCAAGGAGGAAATCCTCGCGCAGCTTCCGGAAGCGCCGAAGATGAGCGCGTGGCGCATTGTGACCCCGCTGGTGGTGCTCATCGCGCTGTTCCTCGCTTCGAACTACCTGGCGCACTCCATCCCGGTGCTCGGTCTGCCGCTGATGTTCATCATCTGCGCGATTGTGGCAGCGCTGTGCAACCCGAAGAAGATGAGCTTCAAGGATTATCTGAAGATCATCAACGACACCTTCGAGCAGATTTTCCCGCTGATTGCGACCGTGCTGAGCGTCGGCATGCTGCAAAACGCGATGTCCGCGACGGGCGTGAAGGGTCTGATCGGCATCACGTTTATCACCATGCCGGTTTACCTGATTTACGCGACCGTGCTGTTCGTCGCCCCGGTGCTTCAGGGTGCGCTCAACTACGGCAGCGCCGTCGTCTTTGGCGCGCCGCTGATCTTCATGTTCAACTCGATGGGCTATGATCCCAAGATTGCGGCCATCGCGCTGAGCCTGATGTTCCCGATCGGCGACTGCCTGCCGCCGTCCCGCATCACGGGGCGCCTGGCGATTGAGGCCACGGGCTACGAGGGCAAGTACACCAGCTTCCTGCTGACGGTGCTTGCGCCGTGCCTGGTGCTCGGCCTGATTTCGCTGGCGATGCTGATCTGGCCGAACTCGTTTACGTTCCTGCTGTAAGAAAGGAGGATGGGCATGGTTCTGATTTCGGATATCATTTATTGCATCTATGTGGGCTTCGCGGCGATCACCTTCCTGTTTCTGCTGAAGCATCTGTTTAAGCGCGAAAAGAATCAGGGATTGGTCAACGACATCGTGTATGCCTATTGTCTCATCCCGTTCCTCCTGCGCGTTCTGCAAATCAAGTGAGGGGAGAAGTGAAATGAAAATGGATAAAAGCCTCCTCAAAAAGCTCGTCGCGCTTGCCGGAGCTTTGGTGTTTGCAGCGCTGGCTGGCGTG
>ULVQ01043829.1_pt1 | contig 21319 bp, 19 predicted proteins | sample 1959591 | NCBI WGS metagenome assembly ULVQ01 (sample SAMEA4835790, study PRJEB28245) | human gut metagenome | biome: gut microbiome; material: fecal sample | place: Denmark | collected 2008
TATTAAATCTCTTAAAACAGGTGAAATCTCAATTCCAGTTTATCGAGGTGACGGCATGAAACGCACTATGACTGCAAGCAGAGTTTCCGAGCGGTACTGGTAACCTACTCGCATTATCTTTCCATATATTTTAAAAACTGCAAGGATAAGGGTTGAAAACAAGCCCAGAAATCCCCTGCGGCGGCTTTTCGGAGGGCGGCCTTAATGTTTTCCACATTTCCATGACGCAGTTTTCTTCACCCAACGATCAGGCGGTATGCAGTCAAGGGTACATAGCACACGGCCACGATCAGCCGCCATGCCAGGACGAAGCCGCCGATCACACCGCCCAGAATGAAGTTGAGGGCAAACAGGGCGATCCCTCTACCCAGGGAGCCGCCGCCCGGTATGATCCAGAGGCACATCCGATGGAGGCCGAAGGGCAGGCCGCAGAGTATCCAGAGCCATACATAGTCCAGCTTGCCGCCCTTCATGCAGGCGGATTTGAAAATGCAGTATAAACATCAATATCTTTTGTCCTAAAAGATGTGAATTCCTGTTCCTGAGTAGAAGATATAAGCATCATTGCCTGGATAATAATATCTCTATCTGTTCCATTTTTACGCTGCGTCTTTGACATGATTTTATCCATAAATGGATGATTAGCAAGAGAGTAAACTACATTACTAAACTCATTGGACTCTCAGTACAATCAGATAATCTATATATCTGAAGCTCTGAATTAAGAAGTTCGCTCTGTGTATCCTCGTCAAGTTTGTTGAATTTTAGACCTGATAAATATAAAAATAACAGGCTGAATAATGAGGCGTCACCTCAAAGTGTTGCTGTCCCTATTTTCTATACAATTAATAAATTTACATCTCCATTGAATTCCCATACACTCCATCACATATTTCTTCAACCCTATCTTTAATAGAATAATGTATTATAAAGTCAGGAGATATCTTTAGCAGGACTGCGAACGGAAGTTCCGACTTTTGTACTCAGAAGATAGGTGATAATATATAGAAAAACATCAGGAGGACTAATCAATGGTAAAGCATGTAATATTGTGGAAACTTGATGAGAAGCTTACGGACAGTGAGAAGGATCAGGTTAAGGCAGGAATTAAAGAAGGACTTGAAGGGCTTGCAGGCCAGATACCGGGACTTGTAGACATAACAGTAAGAACAGAAGGTCTGCCCAGCTCTAATGTGGATGTGATGCTTGATTCAACATTTGTGGATGCAGAAAGCCTTAAGGGATACGCAACACATCCGAAGCACGTAGCGGTTGCGGACGGCAAAGTGAGACCGTACACGGTATTAAGGTCCTGTATGGATTACGAAATCTGATAATTCAGTGCTGTATCTGACTAATTCACGCACGTGATTAGGAATAACGTACTATCTGTGATATAATTTCTAAAAGTTTTATCTGCAACTGACAGAATATTGATTAAGTTGCAGGTTATACAGGCGCTAATTATTGCATAGCAGAGTGGGGATTATATGCAGAGCATGATACGAAAGCTTAGGCTTGAACGTAATATGAGCCAGAAGCAGCTCGCGAAGGTTGTAGGAACATCACAGCAGACTATAAGCAGGATAGAGAATGATGTAATGAGTTCTCCTGTTGACTTGCTTGTTAATATAGCGGATTTATTTGATGTTTCGGTTGATTATCTGCTTGGACGCAGAGTAAGGATACATAAAAGATAATCAGGATAATGGGACAAAGGATTACAGGATAACAGCAGGCATGCCTTGCAAGTGGACTTATACAATCATAAGCCATCATGCAAGGCATGCCTGCTGTAATTTTGTCAGTTAATGAAAATCCTCATCTCCGCCAAAAGGACGGTCATCATCATCAAGATCATCAGGTGTAAGTGCGGGACCATCATCATGATGTCCGGCATTATCTACGATATTCTCTCTGCTGACAACACGCTTTGACTCACGCTGTGTCTCAATAAGATCTGAGAGCAGAGCTTTGACTTCACGTGGCTTCTTAATATTAACAATATCAAAGTCGCCGAGGGTCTTGTCACCGGAACAGCAGTGAATGGTGCCGATTCCGAACATCTTCTGGAATAGATTGCGCTTAAGCGATATATCCATAATTCTGTAAAGACGAACCTCATCTTCGGTTGTTGAGAAAAATCCCTGCTTGATATAGAGAACTTCATTAGTTGCCGAATATGATGTAAATGTAAACGGAAGCCCAAAGAAAGTGATTCGCTTCCTGTCATGCCAGATTGGCTCAGTTGTATTTTTCATTGATATAACCATCCTTTTAAAATATTTGATACATCACCTTTATTATCCTTTTTTGAATATAATGTGTCAAGTGAAACTGCGATAAAATATAAACAGTAGTCCACAGTATATAAGAGCCGCAGCACAGGCACCGGCAATAAGGCAGAAAATGTACGGAACAGCCATTGATAGGGCAAGAATGCATGCAAGGACGGAACCGCATAATGCAACTGCCAGTGACAGGACAGGAACAACGATTGCTCTCACAGGGCTGAAGCTGAAGTGGTATAATCTTAGAAGAAATATTACATATGCACCCGTAAGAAAGCACTGGCTTACAAGAAGTCCCCACATATATCCGGTTATTTTATATGACGGTATCAGAAAAATGATAAATGCAATCCGCATGAGTGTGGATATAATGCCGCACACGAATGTATATCCGGTTTTTCCGAGACCGTTGAGTATTCCTGTGAGAGTTGTATTTATATAAAGAAACGGACAGAGCCATGCAAGAACTCTCATAAAATCAGCAACAAGATTATTGTGGAATATAAGCGCCCCAAATGGTGCACCATAAGTTATAAAACCGCCAATGCAGAAGATTCCCATCGCGAGCGCCATTTCAATTGATGTAGAGATTGTCCGGGAGATCATCCCGCTGTTGTCAGAAGACTGTGCTTTTGACACGGACGGGAGCAGCATCACTGCCGCTGACTGGGTTATTGTGGCAGGAAATGCTATGAATGACATTGCCATTCCGGTGAGCACTCCATATGCACTTAATGCATCAAAACTGCTCATTCCTGATACTGTAAGCTGTGCGGGAATTAATATTGCTTCTCCGCTCTGGAGAAGAGTCAGAAGAATCCTGTTACATGAAATGGGAAGAGCCATTCCTGTAATATCACGGATATGCGGTTTGATATTCCTGAATACAGGGCGGAAATGCTGTCCGACGGTGGCACACAGCAGGCAGAAAAGACCGGATGTAATCTCACCAGCGACAATTCCGGCAACTGCGATAACGGGCGTGACAGGAAGTGAATTCTTATTAAGAAAGAATGCAATTGCAAGAACACTGCCAACGCGTGCAAACTGTTCAAATAACTGCGAGACTGCGGGAACTTTTGCATCTCCGGTACCGTAATAATATCCGCATATGCACTGATGCAGACAGGCAAAAGGTATTGATACTGATATTACAAGAACGAGTGATCCGGCGTTCTCATTAAGCAGAAGACGTTTTGCTATAAAGGCTGCGTTGTGGTATATTATGTATGAAGTGACAAAAGCAAGCGACAGAGACATGATAAGACCGGCAGTAAGTATTCCGGCCTTATTTTTTTCTTTTGCACAGAAACGTGATATTGCATTCTCGATTCCCATAGAGCAGACGGCCATTGCAATACCGGTTATTGGAAATACAAGCTGGTAGAGCCCTATTCCTTCTGCACCAATGACGCCTGACAGGAATATTTTATAATAGAACCCCATCAGCTTACTTATTAGCCCGGCGATAGTAAGTATGAGAGTTCCCTTTACAACAGAATTTTTAAAAATGTGATTTAGAGGCATGGCAGGCGGTCTCCGCAGCAGAATTTGATTATTTGTAATCTATATGAAAATGACTAATAAAATATGCTTGACACATTGTGGCGCTCATAGTAGAGTGAGCACATGATTGTCATTCCAAGAAGGAGGAGTAATGGCAGATAGCAGAGTAGTTTATCTTGACAATGCAGCAACGACACCGGTAAGACCTGAGGTTGTTGAGGAGATGATACCGTATTTTACGGAGAATTATGGCAATCCGTCAGGAATATACAGGACAGCAGCAAAGGCAAAACAGGCAGTAGCACAGGCAAGGCAGACAATAGCATCAACAATCAATGCAAAGCCTGAGTGTATCTATTTTACGGCTGGCGGTTCGGAATCGGATAACTGGGCACTTAAGGGGATAGCTGAGAGCCTGGCATCCGTGGGAAAGCATATAATTACTACAAAGATTGAGCATCATGCGATACTTAATACATGCAGTTATCTTGAAAAACAGGGTTTTGATATAACATATCTTGATGTTAACGAGAATGGGCTTGTCAATCCTGATGTAATAGAAAGAACGATAAGACCTGATACGATTCTCATATCGGTTATGCTTGCTAATAATGAGATTGGTACAATCCAGCCGGTAGAGCAGATAGGAAAGATAGCAAGGGAAGCGGGTGTTCTGTTCCATACTGATGCGGTACAGGCATATACGCAGATCCCAATAGATGTTCAGGCCATGAATATAGATCTTATGAGTACGAGCGGACATAAGATTAATGGACCAAAGGGAATCGGATTCCTTTATATAAGGGAAGGTGTTAAGATTCATTCGTTTATTCATGGCGGAGCGCAGGAACGCAAGAGGAGAGCCGGGACTGAGAATGTTCCCGGTATAATCGGAATGGCAAAGGCTGCACAGATGGCAGCGGATGATATGGAAGAGCGTACAGCACGTGAGTGTAAGCTGCGCGATTACATGATAGAACGCATATTAAAAGAGATACCTTATGCAAGGCTTAACGGAGATGCGGTTAAGAGGCTTCCGGGTAATGCCAACTTCAGCTTTCAATTCGTTGAGGGTGAGTCACTGCTTATAATGCTTGATATGGATGGAATATGTGCATCAGGAGGTTCTGCATGTGCATCAGGGTCGCTCGACCCGTCACATGTACTGCTTGCATTAGGCCTGCCTGATGACATAGCAAGAGGCTCATTAAGACTGACTCTCGGAGCGCAGACAACGCGTGAGGATATAGATTATGCAATTGAGAGAATAAAGGCGAATGTCGGGCGCATCAGAAGTATGTCACCGGAATACGAATGCTTTACAAGTCACAGATAATAAAGGAGATAATAGTGAAAGAAAGAGTAGTGGTAGGTATGTCAGGAGGAGTTGATTCCTCTGTGGCTGCCTGCCTTCTGAAGGAACAGGGATATGATGTAATAGGTGTAACGATGCAGATCTGGCAGGACGAGGATTCGTGCTCCATGGAAGAAAATGGCGGCTGCTGCGGATGGAGTGCGGTTGAAGACGCAAGGCGTGTGGCACAGCAGCTTGATATTCCGTATTACGTTATGAATTTTAAAAATGAATTCCGGGAAAATGTTATTGAATATTTTGTCAATGAATATAAAAACGGAAGAACGCCGAATCCATGTATAGCATGTAACAGATATGTGAAGTGGGAGTCACTGTTAAAGAGAAGCATGGAGATTGGTGCAGACTACATTGCAACGGGACATTATGCGAGGATTGAGCAGCTTCCCAACGGCAGATATGTTGTGCGTAATTCGGTAACGGCTGCAAAAGACCAGACATATGCGCTCTACAATCTTACGCAGGAGCAGCTTAGGCACACACTTATGCCTATAGGTGAGTATGACAAAGAACATATAAGACAGATAGCTGCACAGCGTGGACTTATGGTTGCCAACAAGCCTGACAGCCAGGATATATGCTTTGTCCCGGATGGAGATTATGCCGGATTTATCATGAATTCGGATTATGCGCAATCATGCAGCAAAGCGTGCATACCGGGGAATTTTGTTAACCTTGCCGGAGAGGTCATAGGACGTCATAAGGGATATCTGCATTATACAATAGGACAGCGTAAGGGACTTGGCCTTGCAATGGGTCACCCTGTGTTTGTTGTTGATATAAGACCGGAGACAAATGAAGTTGTAATAGGAGATAATTCGGACTGCTTTTCGGACAGACTGGTTGCTGACAGACTTAATTTTATGGCTGTTGACAGACTGACAGAGCCGAAGCATCTTATGGCAAGAATCAGATACAGCCACAAGGGTGGAGAATGTACGGTAAGAATGATTGATGATGACAGAATAGAGTGTGTGTTTGACGAACCACAGCGGGCGGTTACCAAAGGACAGGCAGTTGTACTGTATGAGGACGGACATGTATTCGGCGGTGGTACAATAATTGGCTGATACAGTCGGATTACAAAAAGTAAATTGACAATATATGTATACAAAGCTTAAAATAACAGTGCTATTGATAATGATAATCAATAGCACTGTTTTACGTTGACCAGCCGGATAAAATTTTTAAGATAAAAAATATTGAAAGGTCGTAATGCATATGACGCTTGATAAACTTGAAGTAGGAATGGATGCCATAATAAAGTCAGTTGACTGCGATGAGGCATCACTGAGAAAACACATCCTTGACATGGGGCTTACACCGGGAACGGAAGTAACACTTGTGAAGGTGGCTCCTATGGGAGACCCTCTGGAACTGAGGGTGCGCGGGTATGAGCTTACGCTGCGCAAAGACGATGCTGCGAGAATAGAACTTACCGATATACATGATGCACACGAATACAGACGTAACAACGAACGAAGAACGCAGGTTAACCATCCAGGAGTAGGAGAAGATGATGGAAAAAAGTATACAACATTGAAACGGGGAGAGGAGATACCGGAAGGAACAGTCATAAGATTTGCCCTTGCGGGTAACCAGAACTGCGGAAAGACAACACTTTTTAACCAGCTGACAGGCTCTAACCAGCATGTAGGCAATTTCCCGGGTGTGACGGTTGACCGCAAAGACGGAGCAATTAAAAATCATCCGGATACTATGGTTACAGACCTTCCGGGAATATATTCTCTTTCACCGTATACAAGTGAGGAGATTGTAACAAGAGAATTTATTCTGCGTGAACATCCTGATGCAATTATAAATATTCTTGATGCAACTAATATTGAACGTAACCTGTACCTTACAATGCAGCTTATAGAACTTGACATACCTATGGTACTTGCACTTAACATGATGGATGAGGTTACGGCTAACGGAGGAACGATACATGTAAATGAACTCGAGGCGCAGCTTGGAATTCCTGTAGTACCTATATCTGCAGCTAAGAATGAAGGAATAAGTGAACTTGTAGAGCATGCAATTCATGTAGCAAGATACAGGGAGCATCCGGGAAGGCTTGATTTTTGTGATGAGAACGGCAGGGATAATGGTGCTGTACATAGATGTATACACGCAACAATACATCTTATCGAAGACCATGCCAAAAGAGCGGGAATACCGGTAAGATTTGCGGCAACTAAGCTTATGGAGGGTGACAGCCTGATTCTCGGCCAGCTTGGCCTTGATGAGAATGAGAAGGAAATGCTTGAGCATATTATAGTGCAGATGGAAGATGAGAGTGGCAGCGACAGGATGGCTGCACTTGCTGACATGCGGTTCAGGTTTATTGAAAATCTGTGCGATGAGACTGTTGTAAAGCCTAATGAGAGTAAAGAACATATAAGAAGTGAGAAGATTGACAGAATACTCACAGGCAGATATACGGCAATTCCTTCATTTATAGCAATTATGGGGCTTGTGTTCTGGCTTACATTCGGAGTAATAGGTGCATGGCTTTCAGATATTATGGAGATGGGAATAGACTGGTTTACCAATGTGTGTGATGCAGGACTTGCGAGTTACGGAATTAATCCTGTTGTACATTCTCTTGTGATTGACGGTGTATTTGCCGGAGTTGGAAGTGTACTGAGCTTCCTGCCTGTTATAGTGGTATTGTTCTTTTTCCTGTCAATACTTGAAGACAGTGGTTATATGGCAAGAGTGGCATTCGTTATGGATAAGCTTCTTCGTAAGATTGGCCTTTCGGGAAGAAGCTTTGTACCAATGCTTATCGGATTTGGATGTTCGGTGCCTGCAATTATGTCTACGAGGACACTTCCGTCAGACAGAGACCGCAAGATGACAATTATGCTTACACCATTTATGAGCTGTTCGGCAAAGCTGCCAATCTATGCACTCTTTACGGCTGCATTCTTCCCTGATAACGGGGCTGTTGTAATGCTTCTTCTGTATATTACCGGAATTGTTACGGGAATACTGTTTGCGCTTATCCTTAAAGCTACGGCATTCAGAGGTGAACCTGTACCATTCGTCATGGAGCTGCCTAATTACAGAATGCCAAGCCCTAAGAGCGTAGTACAGCTTATCGGAGAAAAAGCAAAGGATTTTGTCACGAAAGCATTTACGGTAATATTTGTTGCGGCTGTAATTATATGGTTTTTACAGAGCTTTGATACAAGACTTAATGTCGTTGCAGATTCAAAAGACAGTCTGCTTGCGCTTATAGGAAGCTTTATATCACCTATATTCAGGCCTCTCGGAATAGATGACTGGAGAATATCAACGGCACTTATAACCGGATTTACAGCCAAGGAAAGTGTTGTAAGTACACTCACGGTTCTTCTCGGTGGTTCTACAGAAGCACTTACGACAATATTTACCAGATTTACAGCAGTTGTATTTCTTGTATTCTCACTTCTGTACACACCTTGCGTTGCCGCAATAGCAGCTGTTAAGCGTGAGATGAATGGAAAAGGAGCCGTAATTATAGTATTCCTGCAGTGCGCTATTGCGTGGCTGGTTGCTGCGGCAGTACATCTTGCAGGAACACTGATCGGACTTGTCTGAATGGATTTTTGTATGACGGATATATATATAATATATGGACGGAGAGTTATAAATGGATATTTTGAGTATTATTATCCTTGTACTTCTTGCAATATGGTTTGTTGCTGCTGTAATATATATGATAAAGAATAAAGGCGGATGTTCATGCGGTGGCAGCAGCTGCGGAAGCAGTACGGATTGCAGGAATGGCTGTGGCGGCTGTAATGGGTGTAAGAGATGTAATCCGTCGGAAAGAGGCTGAGATATGTGGTTTGATGAATCGGTTTTCTATCAGATATATCCGCTGGGATTCTGTGATGTGCTTGTCAGTAATGACGGTCAGCATGCAAGCCCTATCGGGGAGCATGCAAGAATAAAAAAGGTTGTGGACTGGATACCGCACATAAAGAAGCTTGGAGCTGATGCGATATACTTTTCCCCTGTGTTTGAAAGTGATTACCACGGATATGATACGAGAGACTACACTAAGATTGATAACAGACTTGGAAGCAATGAGGATTTTGCCAATGTGGTCAGAACACTTCATGAGAATGGAATAAAGGTTGTTATTGACGGAGTGTTCAACCATGTCGGAAGAGGCTTCTTTGCATTTCAGGATGTGCTTGCCAACAGAGAGAATTCCGGATATAAGGACTGGTTTTTTGTTAACTTTGGCGGTAATAATGATTATAATGACAGACTCTGGTATGAAGGATGGGAAGGCTATTATAATCTTGTGAAGCTTAATCTTCGCAACAATGACGTTGTTGAATATCTGCTGTCATGCGTTAAGCAGTGGATTGAAGAATTTGACATAGACGGAATAAGGCTTGATGTCGCATATTGTCTTGATCATGACTTTATGAGAAGATTAAGAGCACATGTTGACAGCCTTAAGCCGGAGTTCTTCCTTCTCGGTGAGATGCTTCATGGCGATTATAATACGATAGTTAATGACGGAATGCTTAACAGCGCAACTAATTATGAGTGTTACAAGGGGCTTTACTCAAGCTTCAACTCAATGAATATGTTCGAGATATGCCACAGCCTCCAGAGGCAGTTTGGCAGTGAGCAGTGGTGCCTGTACAGAGGTAAGCATCTGTTTACATTTGTAGATAACCACGATGTCAACAGGATTGCAAGCACACTCGGAGATGCAAATCATATCCCGCTTATATATGCACTGGCAATGGGAATGCCGGGTATACCATGTGTGTATTACGGAAGTGAATGGGGCGCAGAAGGCGTTAAGTCCAACGGAAGCGATAATGATATCAGGAAGTCATATGACGGTCCTGTTGAGAATGAATTGTTTGATAAGATAAGTGCCATGGCACATGCACATCATACAAGCAGGGCACTCTGCTATGGTGATTTTAATCAGGTTGTGCTTACAAACAGACAGTGTATATTCGCAAGAGACTGTGGTGATGAGAAGGTACTTGTGGCTGTTAATGCAGATTCACAGCCTTTTTATGCTAATTTTAACGCGGGAACAGACAAGGCAGCTGACCTTATCAGCGGTCAGGAATGTTGTATTGCAGGAGGCTTTGAACTTCCTCCGTATTCTGCTTATTATTGGAGAGTTAATTAATTATTGCACTATCAGATAGATGTGTGTATAATGGATAAAGTTATAAACAAAAAGGAGAAGTGACATGAAGGCATACAAGGACTTAAGTAAAGACGAGTTACTGAAGCTTAAAGACGAACTTACACAGCAGTATGAGGATAAGAAGGCTCTCGGATTGAGACTTAACATGGCAAGAGGAAAGCCGGCAGCAGCACAGCTTAATTTGACAATGGACATGCTTGACACTGTTAACAGTGCATCAGACATGCTTGCATCAGACGGAACAGATTCAAGAAACTATGGCTGTCTGGACGGACTTCCGGAAACCAAGAAGCTCATGGCCGATATGATGGGTACTAATCCGGAGAATGTAATCGTATTTGGTAATGCAAGCCTTACAATTATGTATGACAGTGTGTCACGTTCATATACACATGGTGTATGCGGTAATACACCATGGTGTAAGCTTGATAAGGTAAAGTGGCTGTGTCCTGTTCCGGGATATGACAGGCATTTTGCAATCACAGAGCATTTTGGAATTGAGATGATTAACATCCCAATGACACAGGACGGACCGGATATGGATCTTGTTGAGAAGTATGTCAACAATGATGAGAGTGTTAAGGGCATATGGTGTGTTCCGAAGTATTCTAACCCACAGGGTGTTGTTTACTCAGATGAGACGGTTAAGAGATTTGCCAATCTTAAGCCGGCAGCTAAGGATTTCAGAATATATTGGGATAATGCATATGTTATCCATCACCTTTATGATGACAATCAGGCAGAGCTTCTTGATATTGTAGGCGAGTGCGCCAAGGCCGGCAACCCTGATATGGTATATGAGTTCGCCTCAACATCCAAGGTAAGCTTCCCTGGAAGCGGTATTGCAGCAATGGCAACAAGTGCAGCCAATATTGCTGATGTTAAGAAGACAATGACAATACAGACAATCGGACATGATAAGATTAACCAGCTTCGTCATGTACGTTACTTTAAGGATATCAACGGACTTAAGGCTAAGATGAAAGCTCATGCTGAGATTATGAGACCTAAGTTTGAGGCTACTCTTAAGGTGCTTGAGGATGAACTTTCAGGACTTGAGGTAGGAACATGGGTTAAGCCTTATGGCGGATACTTTATATCATTTGATGCAATGGAAGGCTGTGCTAAGAGAATAGTTTCGCTGTGCAAGGAGGCAGGCCTCGTAATGACAGGTGCAGGTGCGACATTCCCTTATGGCAGGGATCCTAAGGACAGCAATATAAGAATTGCACCATCATTCCCTACACCTGATGAGATGGAGCAGGCTGCAGACCTGTTTGCACTTTGTGTAAAGCTTGCAAGTGTAGAGAAGCTTCTTGAGACAAAGTAATAATAAGTTATTTGAGACACAATGGCGTGTCGGTATTGTACCGGCACGCCATATTTTAAAATAGATGTCAATCGACAGAAAGAGTGGAGAGTAATGGCTAAGATAGGATTTATAGGAATGGGTAATATGGGATATGCGATGCTCAAGGGTGCGCTTAAGATATTTTCACCTGAAGATATAGTATTTACATGTCCGTCGGAATCGAGACGTGAGAGCATTAAGGCTGAAACAGGTGTTGATTATGCACAGAGTAATGCTGAGTGTGCTAACAGAGCGAAGTATATAGTGCTTGCAGTAAAGCCGCAGGTATACGATGTGGTTCTTAAGAATATCCATGATATTGTAACACAGGAGCATGTAATTATCTCACTTGCACCTAATAAGACTATAGAAGATGTAACAAAATCGCTTGGTACAGATAAGAGGGTGGTACGTGCGATGCCTAATACTCCTGCACTTGTCGGTGAGGGAATGACAGGCATAAGCTATGATGATAATGCATTTACATTTGAAGAGAAGGACATGATTAATGATTTCTTCAATTCCTTCGGACGTGTAGTAAAGGTTAATGAGTCGCTTATGAGTGCTGTAGTATGCGCAAGCGGAAGCTCGCCTGCATATGTGTATATGTTTATTGAGGCACTTGCCGATGGCGTTGTGCAGTATGGAATACCGCGGAGCCAGGCATATGAGCTTGTTGCGCAGACGGTTCTGGGGTCTGCAAAGATGGTGCTTGAGACAGGAGAACATCCGGGAATGCTTAAGGACAAGGTATGTTCACCGGGAGGAACGACGATCAGGGCTGTTGCTGCGCTTGAGGCTAATGGCTTCCGTAATGCACTTATCAAAGCATCTGATGAATGTTATAAGAAATGTACAGGAGAAAAGTAATGGATAATCCGGTAAGAACAGGAAGGAAACCGGTCTGCAAAGGCTCAAGAATATCATTTTACAAAGATACGATGAAGATTCCCAATGGCAATACGGCAGAGTGGGATTTTATCAAGCATAACGGCGCAGCAGCGGTTATACCGGTGAAGGAAGACGGAAAGATAGTTATGGTACGTCAGTATCGTAATTCGCTTGACAGAGAGACTTTGGAGATTCCGGCAGGAGGACTTAACTCACCGGATGAACCTACTCTTGATGCTGCTACAAGAGAGCTTACGGAGGAGACAGGTTATACATCGGCACATACACTTAAGAAGCTTATCTCGATTGCAACCGCAATAGCATTCTGTGACGAGGTTATTGATATATATGTTGCTGATAGTCTCAGCCGCGGTGAGCAGAATCTTGATGAGGACGAGTATATCAATGTTGAGGAGTATACACTTGATGAGCTTACGGACATGATATACACGGGTGAGATAATTGACTCCAAGACAGTAGCCGGAATACTGGCTTATAAGGATTCACTCGGACGGACATCTGCATAAATGAATTGCGCATGGCATATAATTTCAAGACAGAAAGGGGAGTGCCGATGCGTAAGAATTTATCAAAAAAATTAACTGCATATATTACAAAAAACAGGTATCTGCTGGCGCTCTTTATGGGGGTGCTTGCAGGTACTTTTTTTGCCAATTGTTACGGACAGGATAATATTGATGTGTGGGGGCTGTATAATAAGGATTATCTCGAGATGATGAGCATGGTGTCTCTCAATTACAGACAGCTGTGGTGGTATGTGGCGGCTAACAGAATAAAGCTTGTGGGCATACTTGCACTTTGTATGATGACAACAGTACGTGGAATACTAATGCTGGCTGTTACGTGCTTCGGTGGAGCTGAACTGGGAGTGATGGTAAGCATGTCAGTAATGCAGTATGGAATGGCGGGGGTGCTTCTGGTTGCAGCATCACTTCTTCCACAGTGGATATTCTATACGGCAGTAATGATGATGGCAATTAACGTCACACATGTCGCCAACAATAAAAAAGCACCGGCGGCTGCGGCAGCTCTTGTGCTTATTCTTGCAGGAATATGCACAGAGGTGCTGGTTAATCCGGTGCTTGTAAAAAATGTTATATATATGATTTATTAAAGCATATCAGCCATCTCAAGGAGGAGACGCTCTGACTCATCCCATCCGAGACATGGATCTGTGATTGACTTACCATATACACCTTCACCAATCTTCTGGCTGCCCGGCTCAATGTAACTTTCAATCATTACACCCTTGACAAGACCTGCAATGTCTGAAGAATGACGACGGCTGTGAAGTACTTCCTTAACAATTCTTATCTGCTCAGCGTACTTCTTGGCTGAATTGCTGTGGTTAGCATCAACGATAACAGCACGGTTGACAAGGTCACGCTTTGAATACAGATTGAATAATAACTGAAGGTCTTCGTAGTGATAGTTAGGGATGCACTGACCATGCTTGTTGACTGCACCACGGAGTATTGCATGTGCAAGAGGGTTGCCTGATGTGTTGACTTCCCATCCGCGGTAGATGAATGACTGCTCCTGCTGTGCTGCAATTATGGAATTGAGCATGACGGAGAGGTCACCGCTTGTCGGATTCTTCATACCGGCAGGAACATCCATACCACTTACGGTGAAGCGGTGCTGCTGGTCTTCAACAGAACGGGCACCGACTGCAACATATGAAAGAATATCCGAAAGGTATCTGTAATTCTCAGGATAAAGCATCTCGTCAGCAGTGCTCAGACCTGTATTGGCAAGAACATCCATATGCATCTTGCGGATTGATATAAGACCCGCAAGCATATCAGGAGCCTTCTCCGGGTCAGGCTGATGAAGCATGCCTTTGTATCCTTCTCCTGTTGTACGTGGCTTGTTGGTATATACACGCGGAACAATAATTATCTTATCTTTTATCTTTTCCTGAACCTTCGCAAGACGTGATGTGTAATCGAGAACAGCTTCCTCGTTGTCAGCCGAACATGGACCGATGATTGCAAGGAACTTGTCACTGTCACCAGTAAATACGTCTTTTATCATGGCATCGCGTTCTGCTTTAATCTTAGCACATGTATCCGATACGGGATACTGCTCACGAATCTCTGCAGGAATAGGGAGTTTCTTTACAAATTCAAAACTCATTGTGTACCTCCGGGTAAATATATAATAAGTATGTTATATTGCAACATCTTATTAATTATATTATGTGGGATAATAAGAATCAAGGTAAATATTCAAAACATTCACGGATTATGTTATTATAAAATTAATGGGAAACTTATATGAAACAGATTGCAGAACGGCAGGGAGGCAGATTGCAGATGAGTACAGATACAAATACAGTTCTTAAAAGCGTAGATGCGCAGGCGGCACTTGTGACAGATGAATACAATATAAGATATATAAGCGGATTCACGGGAGGAGAGGCAACACTTTATATATCACCGGAACACAGGATACTTATAACTGATTCAAGATATACGGAAGCTGCGTCAAAGGAAAGTGACTTTGAGGTTATAGAGTGGAACAGACAGAGGCGGACGGAGGATATACTTGCAGAATATATACTTTCGGATTCTGTAAGATGCATCGCGTATGAAGATAAGTCAATGCTGTGCGGTGATTTTGCAAAGCTGGCAGAAAAGCTTGATATGATAGAGCGGTGGGTGCCCGCCGGCAGTGCATTCAATAATCTCAGAATGATTAAGAAGCCATGGGAGCTTGAATGCCTGCGTAAGGCAGAGAGCATAGGAGATGCAGCATTTGCTAATCTTCTTAAGATTATTAAAGAGGGAATGACAGAGCTGGATGTTGTTGCAGAACTTGAATACCAGATGAGAAAATGCGGCGGACAGGGTACAAGCTTTGATACAATAGCAGCATCGGGACTTAATTCATCAATGCCGCATGCTGTTCCGTCAGAAAAGAAGCTTCAGAACGGTGACTTTGTTACGATGGATTTTGGATGCAGATATAACGGTTACTGCTCTGATATGACAAGAACAATTGTTATCGGTAAGGCGGATGAGAAGCAGAAGGAGTTATATAACCTTGTACTCAGGGCTAACCTTGAGGCAGAGGCTGCGCTTCATGCGGGATTACGAGGCTGTGACGTTGATAAGGTGGCAAGAGACATTATAGATTCAAGCATCTACAAAGGCTGCTTCGGACATGGCCTTGGACACAGCGTAGGATTATTTATCCATGAGAATCCGAGATTATCTCCGGGTGATTCTACAGTGCTTCAGCCTGATATGATAGAGACGGTAGAGCCGGGAATATATGTACCGGGGTTTGGTGGTGTGAGAATAGAGGATATGGTTATCGTGACGGAGAACGGTTTTGAAAATCTGGCACATTCACCGAAGGAGCTTATTGAGATATAGATAAGTATAATTCTGATGAGTATGGAGGTGTGTTGCATTATGAGAATGTATGATCTTATAGTTAAGAAAAGGGATGGCGGTGAGCTTACCAGAGAGGAGATTGATTATATAATCGAAGGCTATACGGATGGAGACATACCTGATTATCAGATGTCTGCATGGCTTATGGCAGTGTTCTACAAGGGTATGAATGCAAGAGAGACGGCAGATATGACTATGGCTATGGTGAGAAGCGGTGATATGCTTGATTTGTCGGCGATTAATGGAATTAAGGCAGACAAGCACAGTACAGGCGGGGTCGGTGACAAGGTTACGCTTGTGCTTGCACCTATGGTAGCAGCTGCAGGTGTTCCTGTTGCCAAGATGTCAGGAAGAGGCCTCGGACACACCGGAGGTACAATTGACAAGCTTGAGAGCATACCTGGATTTAACACATCGCTTACAGAGGATACATTTGTTAAGCAGGTTAATTCGATTAAGATTGCACTTACGGGACAGACGGGCAATCTTACACCGGCAGACAAGAAGATATATGCACTCCGCGATGCTACAGGGATTGTTGACAGCATACCGCTGATTGCAAGCAGCATAATGAGCAAAAAGATTGCTGCCGGGGCGCAGGTTATAGTACTTGATGTTACCTGCGGAAGTGGTGCATTTATGCATAATATTGAGGATGCCAGAAAGCTTGCAAGGCTTATGGTCGATATAGGTGACAATGTCGGACGCAGAACAATTGCCGTGATTACGGATATGGATGAACCGCTTGGCAATACAGTCGGCAATGCAATGGAAGTTATTGAGGCAGTTGAGACACTTAAAGGCAGGGGGAGCAGAGATGTACTTGATGTGTGTCTTGAGCTTGGTGCATGGATGATTGCCGGAATTGAAGCTGATATGGCAGATACAGGGAAAGCTGCTGACAGACAGATGCTTGAACAGCTTCATGACAAGGCTTATGAACGTCTTGAAACCACAATTAAGGATGGCAGTGCACTTGATAAGTTCCGGGAATGGATTACTGCACAGAATGGCAATTCTGCCGTTATTGACGACTATTCGCTGTTTCCGTCATCAAAGTATATATATGATGTAAAGGCGGACAGAACCGGATATATCAGATATACAAGAGCTGACGAAGCAGGGATGGCTTCAATGGTACTCGGTGGCGGAAGAGCCAAAAAAGATGATGCTGTCAATCCGGCGGTAGGTGTTGAGATATGTGCCAAGACAGGAGATTATGTCCATCAGGGTGATGTTATTGCAAGAATACATTCAGATGATGAGCAGATGACTGCAGAATCGGAGAAAAGGCTTAAGAATGCATTTGTTATTGAGGATAATGAGGTTGAGAGGAACATGCTTATTAAGGAGATAGTGTTTTAAGCTGATATAAAAAGCATTAATATAATATAAACAATATAAATACATCTGACATAGTGCGAATATGGGCTTACTGAGGTAGTGCTTATGTACTAATAATCAATTGATTATAAGTGCATAGGCACTATTTTTTAACAATATATAATAATAGTGTTAAAAATGTGTGAATAAAATGTGAAAAATGCACAAAACAATGTACTAAAAGTTAGTGCAATTTTGCGCTTATGTTAATTCAGAAGATATGTTACTATCAGAATTGCGAAAACAAAACGAAAGGAAGGTATTTTACATCATGGAAATTCGCAAATCAAAAAAGCTGATGGCCTATCTGCTTGCATTTTTAATGGTAGCATCAGCAATGAGTCCGTTATTTGTAAAAGAGACGTTTGCAGCCTCTGCTAAGACGTTATCAATTACAGAAGCGGCGGGGTGGTTGGAAACTGCATATGCAGAATGGACTCCTGTGGATGGGGCCGCAGGTTACATGGCATATGTAAAAAAGGCATCAGAATCAGATGCGGCATTTGTTCAGCTCGACAGTGAGCTTATAAGACAGTATGCAGGTTACTGGCGTGCAGATGCACCGGGACTTGCAGCAGGAAGCTATGTCATGAACATTGTTGCGGTGATGAAGGATGGTTCCAGGATAAGCTGCAAGACAGGAACACTCGATGTCAAAGCACATGACAGAAGTGGTTTTGCATTCTCATCAAAGTCTCAGTATGGTACCGGCTCAGGTGCATACAATGATGACGGAACACTTAAGAGCAATGCACAGGTCGTATATGTCACAGCTGATACAGCCAAGACATGTAAGGCTGTTGTTGGGGGTAAAGAGATTACAGGATTCCAGTCAATTCTTGATGCAAAGCAGAAGGATACAACGGGAACACCTATAGATTTTCGTATTATCGGACGTGTGTCACTTAATGATCTTGATCATATCTCAAGCTCAGCAGAAGGTATCCAGATTAAGGGAAAGAGTGCTTACGCACAGATGAACATTACTGTTGAAGGTATTGGAGAAGATGCAGCAGTTCATGGATTTGGATTCCTTGTACGTAATGCCGGTAATGTTGAATTCAGAAATTTTGCACTTATGGCATTTATGGATGATGGTATCTCACTTGATACTAAGAACTGTAATATCTGGGTTCATAACATGGACATTTTCTATGGCTCAACAGGCGGAGATTCAGACCAGGCAAAGGGTGATGGATCTGTAGATGTCAAGGGTGCATCAACAAATGTTACAATTTCTTACGTACATTTCTGGGATTCAGGCAAATGCTCACTCTGCGGAATGAGCGACAGTGCAGAATTCCTTGTAACATATCATCATAACTGGTTTGACCATTCTGATTCACGTCATGCAAGAATCAGAGTTGCATCAGTACATCTTTATAATAATTATTATGACGGCAATGCCAAGTATGGTGTTGGTACAACAAAGGGAAGTTCAGCTTTTGTGGAAGCTAACTACTTCAGAAACTGCAAGAATCCTATGATGAGTTCACTTCAGGGTTCAGATGCACGCGCTGACAAAGGTACATTCTCAGGTGAGAATGGCGGAATGATTAAAGCATACGGCAATGTTGTAGAGGGTGCATCAAACCTTGTATATGCTAACTCAGATGCAGGAACCATGTCTGCTGATCCAAAGAGCTTTGACGCATATCTTGCATCATCAAGAGATGAGCAGGTTCCTTCTTCATATACAACAGTAGCAGGAGGCACAAAGTATAACAATTTTGATACATCTTCATCATATGACATTGGTGTTAAGGCATCAGCTGTAGATAAAGCAGAAGATGTACCGGCAGTTGTTACTAAGTATGCGGGAAGAATGAATGGCGGAGACTTTAAATGGACATTCAGTGCAAGCGATGATACCAATTACAGCGTTGACACAGCACTTAAGTCAGCAGTTGTAAGTTACAAGTCATCAGTACGTGCAATTGGCGGATACAATGGCAAGGCAGAGATTCCTGCAGAGACAACAACGCAGGCACCAACAGTGAAGCCAACGGAGAAGGCAACAGAAAAGGCAACACAGGCACCAACAGTGAAGCCTACTGAGAAGGCAACAGAGAAGGCAACTGAAAAGGAGACACAGGCACCGACAGTAAAGCCTACAGAAAAAGAAACACAGTCTTTGGCACCATCAGTAACAGAGACAAAAATACATAACTTTACAAAGAATGGTAAGACAAGTTCTTACTTCAAAATTACCGGAAATCTTTCAACAAGCAAGGGAAAGGTAACGTATAACGGCCTCAAGCTTACAAAGTGCCTTAAGATTGAATCTTCAACAAAGATTACATTTAAGACTGATTCAGATGCAAAGCTTACGCTCGTGTTCAATGCATCAAACAGTTCTGCTATTAAGGTTGATGGCAGGGAGTATGCGCTTGATAATGGCATTTTAAATATAGAAATAAAAGCAGGAGAGCATTCAATTACAAAAGCAGACCCGGCAAATCTTTTCTATATAGAGGTGTCGTCAAAGAAATCTTCTTCAGAAGAGACTACAACAGAGCAGGCATCTGAGAGTACTACACAGGCACCGACAGAAAAGCCTTCAGATAGCAGACCGGAGACACCGGTTGAGAGCGATATCTATGTTTCTCCATCAGGTAAGGCATCTGCAGCAGGAAGCAAGAATGACCCAATGGATTTTGTTACAGCTATAAATAAAATCTCAGCAGGTAAGACAATCTACATGGCAGAAGGTACATATAAGTATACACAGACAATCCTTATTAATGAGAATAACAGTGGTAAGGAAGGTGCTTATAAGACAGTTAAGGCCCTCGGCGGCAAGAAGGTTACTATTGATTTTGACGGAATGGCAGAAGCAGGAGCTAACAGAGGAATTGTGCTTGACGGCTCATACTGGCATTTTTACGGAATTGATATATGTAATGCAGGCGATAACGGAATGCTTCTTTCAGGTGACCACAATATTCTTGAACTTTGCCAGTTCTATGCAAATCATGATTCAGGTCTTCAGATAAGTAGATACAACACAAGCTATAATACTATTGACAAATGGCCTTCATATAACCGGATTCTCAATTGTACCGCTTTCAATAATAAAGATGAGGCAACAGCAGAGAATGCTGATGGATTCGCAGCTAAGCTTACATGCGGAGAAGGTAATGTATTTGACGGATGCATTTCATACTGCAACAGCGATGACGGATGGGATCTGTACGCCAAGCCGGCAACAGGTTCAATAGGAGTTATAACAATCAGAAACTGCGTTGCATTCGGTAATGGCAAATTAACAGATGGAACAGGCTCTGCTAATGGAGATATGAACGGATTCAAGCTTGGAGGCAGCAACGGAGCATGCCCTACACCACATATCGTAGAGAACTGCCTTGCATTTAACAATGGTGCAACAGGCTTTACTGATAACGGCAATGGCGGAGCAATAAGCATGAAGAACTGTACAGCAGTTAATAATGGCGTATTCAATTCAGCCAAAGCTAACTTTATGTGCTACAGAACTTCATCAGGTGCAAAATATACGAACCTTGTTTCGTATATGGCTGACAGCAGGACAGGCGCAACTGACCAGTTCCTTGGAACAGTAACTAACTCAATTTATAATTATAAGGGAGTTGGAACATACTGGGTAAACAGCTGGAAGGCTACCGGAGGCAAGACAAAGTATACCGGAAGTGAAGCAAATGATCATAAGATTACATCAAGTGATTTTGTAAGTACAACAATTCCGGGTTACAATGCATCTAAGGGTTCATATGCAACGGACTATCATACTACATTAAGAAATGCTGACGGAAGCATTAACATGAATGGTCTTTTCCAGCTCAGAAGTTCAAGCGATATCGCCAGAACAGGAGCAGGAGCAGGACTGTAATCAGATAATAAAAAAACAGCCACACCTTGAGTTACCTCAAGGTATGGCTG
>ULVQ01076117.1_pt1 | contig 21241 bp, 17 predicted proteins | sample 1959591 | NCBI WGS metagenome assembly ULVQ01 (sample SAMEA4835790, study PRJEB28245) | human gut metagenome | biome: gut microbiome; material: fecal sample | place: Denmark | collected 2008
GGATCGTTCGTGCAGCTCCACGCCAGGCAGGCGGCGCAAAGCAGGTATATCGGTTTTTTCTTCATACTGGGGTTCGTCGCTTACATTTCGCGGACGCAGCGGATAAAGGCCGCCTCCTGTTTGTTCCGGGTCGCTACCTTATAATTCCATTTACTGACGCTGTTGATGTAACCTTGTACATACCAGGCGGTCTCGTGTGCGTCGACCTCGCCTGGGGTTCCCATATCGGCTTCCGTGGCAGTCCAGTAGGGGGTCGCCTCCTCTTTTTCCATCTGATAGTATCCGGTCTTTCCGAAAAATTTTCCCATTTGACTGCGGTTGTAAACAGCCCACATCATGATGCATTTCATCTCGGTGACGCGGGGCAGCCGCCAGTCGGTGAAGCCGTTGCCACGGTAGTTCCGGCATACGTCCTTGGCGATCAGTCCGCCTCTGCCGTCCTGCCATACCACCGCCTTGCCGCCTACGTCGAGTGCGGTTACCTGCAGTTTGACGTAGGGTTGCTCGTAGTCGGTGTATAATGTTCCGCCCTTGTTCTCCGGGACTGCGGGGCCGTTTCCGCCCAGCAGCACGGAACTCAGGTAGGTGTTGTTCCGATGGGTTGTAATATATATGAATTTATCCGGCTTATGAGGAGGCCTCTCTTGGCCCCATGCTACATACGGATCTTCCGTGGTATCCTTGGGGTAATTCAGTTCGGATGTCGGGGACAGGTCGGCTTTTTGCTGAGACTGCATCACAAAATTTCCGGTTCTGGGTATATCCAGCATTACTTCGAACGTCGGGTTTTTCTCTGCGGTCTGGCCGAAGCCGGCGCTCGCATCGACGGAGTTCCAGCTTTGCAACGACAGAAACAGCAGCGAATTGTTGTATACGAGGTTGTAGGTGTTGATCCTGTTCGATTCGAATCCGTATGTGGTGTTGTCGCCGGCATCGGCGCCAGTGTTGAGCTGGCTCTTTTTGAGCGGGAATAGGCGCTGCTGGCCGTCGATCTGCAGGACGAATCCGAAATTGTCGTCCTTCACATCCTTGTCCATGAACGCCGGAACCAGGAATGTGAATTCTACCGGCTCGGTCGTCGTCAGCATGGCGGTCGAGTCGTTCCATATTTTGCCTGGCTCCGACGTAGGTTTGACATAGCCCGTTGCCGGGTCGATGCCGCCCCGGTTTTTGATCCACTCGGCGGTCAGGTTGTCGATCGCCGTTTCGGTCACCTTGCCTATATTTTGGTTGTCGTTCTTATCCTCTTTCTTCGTGATCCGGAGCACTACTTTCGTGTAGGCATTCTTGAATTTGAGCTGGATGGGGTTTGCCAGCGGGTCTGCCGGGATATCGGTCTCTCCGGTGCTGCAAAGCAGCAGGTTGGCCTGGCCGTACTGCGGATCGACGTTGACCTTTTCCGTGAAATCGAAAGGAATGCTGTCTATTGTGGCTTTGGGGTCGTAAGGTGTGTAGGCCATTCGTCGGATCCGGGTTCCGGGAAAACCTTGGGGTGTAACCTTACCTCCCTGGCTGTTCCAGTACTTCCAATTATCGTTATCCGTTCCGGTTCCGGTTCCGGTTATCTCCATCAGTCCCTGCATGTTGTCCGAGCCTTCGAATACCTCGCTCCCGTTAAGGTTGTAGAGGTGAATGCCGATAGCGTACTGCCCGACCGGGAAATACGCGTTCCCTCCGAAATCGGTACCCGGCCTGATGACCCGCGTGTCTGCTTCCGGGGCGGTTTCCACAGCAGTGGCGAAACTCAGCGCGACGGGTTTCTGCAATACGGCCGGCTCATCGGGAAACTCTTCCCAGGTACATGAACTCATTGCCAGACAGGACGCTGCGAACAAGAATATATAGCCGGGCGGCACACCGCGAATGCGACCGCACCCCGGCTCGTGCCGTCGGGAATTAGGTTTGGAATATCTGTTCAGAATTTTCATTTTCTTCCTGTTTTGCCCGCCGCCCCGCGGGCTGTGGTTACATCTGCACCTGTTCCTGCGGGCCATTGTTACATTGCTTCTGCCCCTCTCCGCGGGCCATTGTTACATTGCTCCTGCCCCTCTCCGCGGGCCGTGGTGGCATTGCTCCTGCCCGCCGCCGCGGATCGTGGTTACATCTGCCCCGCGGGCTGTGGTTACATCTGCACCTGTTCCTGCGGGCCATTGTTACATAGCTCCTGCCCCTCTCCGCGGGCCGTGGTTGCATTGCTTCTGCCCGCCGCCCCGCGGGCCCTCTCCGGTTGGCGGCCGTTTCGGGACTTTATGGCTGGCGCACGCAGCGGATGAGGTGCCTGGCGCTCTTGACGTCTTTATTGAATACCTCCGCCGTGTCTGTCGTAGTGAACGTGAAGGTCCAGGCCTCGGAGGATTTTAGGATCCGTCCCACTCCGTATTCGGAACCGCTCCAGTAGACCGCATTCTCTCCGAAAGGCTCGAAGCCGCTGAGAGCCTCCAATGCCGCCCTGTTTGCGTACATCAGTGCGAGTTCCGAAAGGCGGGGCAGCCGCCAGTCGCTGAATCCTCCGCCGTTGTAGGCGCGGCACATGTCGAATGCGGTCAGCGCCTGCCCTTCTTTCCAGGGAAACGTGTTATCCCCCTTGACGTTGACCAAATTGTTGGCGGCGATCATCAGCGTCGGGTATGCTCCTTCGGTTTTCAGGGCCGCGAATTTGTACTCGGAAGGGTTGACCTCGCCGTTTGCCGTTGCGTAGAGGTCGCCGTTCCAATTTCCCGGGTCTGCGCTGGGCAAGTGTCCCCAAAAATTATCCGCCTCGCCGTAGAATGTGTTGTAATCGAATATGTTGCTCGGCTGGCGTCCCTTCCATGTCCGGGTTTTGACCGGGATGGGGCCCGTTTGGTTCGTATGGGTGTGCTCCCCGTTCAGGCCTTCGTAATTCATATAATATCCGATCTGCTGATTCGGGGTGTCCTCTACGCCGGTTTCCCACGGCACGATGGCCGTTGTGAAATCGAGTGTTTCCGGTATGGTTGCATCCGCTTTGTCGGGTGAATCCTGCCCCGGGCCCGAGACGCTGTTGATGGTGAAGCGATACAGGTGGTTGCGGAGGATATCCGAAGTGAATGAGTCCTTCGACCCGCCGTCCAGCCCGGAGAAGTCGATTCGGTAATAGGTGTCGACCGTGCTGTCGCCGTATTTGCCGCCGATGATGAGCCTCGGGCGTTTGAGGTGATCGTCATCGTAGCGGATGCCGCTCAGCGGGAACTCCCACATGAAAATCAGGTTGACGATATAGAGTTTTGTGGTAGATGTGTACGTTATGTCTTTTATTCTTTGGTCGTCCAGGCCTTCCGGGGACACTTTTTTTACGGCGTTTGCCAACGGGTCGAAGGTGTCTGCGTCTATATTGAAATACCACCTTACCTTCAGTTTAGAGCCGCGTAACTGAACGGTAGAGAGCGTGAACGGAATTTTATTTGCACCGCTATTGCTCCAGGTGTCGTTATTTGCATTGTAGGTTCCGATCCCGATATCCACTTTCGCCACGGCACGCAGCACGCTTACCGACAGGGGCGCCATATATCGGCTGATCGAGATGTCGGAGTTGCCGTTGACGACGACCATTCCCATCAACGGAAAATCCCCGATCCTTGCTCCGTTTATCCCCGAATCCACATTGGCACTTTCTATTGACCCTTTCGAGGTTGCGAAGCTCAAAAAGGTCTTGCCGACGTACGAGGATAAATCCTCGGTGCTGCTGGTGACCACTACTATGATATTCCACTTTTCCCCGCCGGAACTGTCCAGCAACTTCACCCGGTATTGGAGTGGGGCGGTTGCTGAAACAGCTTCTCCCTTGGCTGCGTAGCGAATTCGTCTATCACCTTTTGCTTCGATTTGCAAAACCCATATATTCTTAAATGCGATATCGTTATCCTCGTTTGCAAGAGGTGCGGAGCCTGTCACCCCGTTTGCGATCGTTAGGATAACCTCCTCTGTTTTTACGGGGGCTTTCTGCTGCTCCCCGCCCAGATCCTTCAGGCATCCGCTTGGTAAAAGGAGTACGCATGCCAGCACGATCGCATGCAGGACGGGCAATTTCGCCGTAGCTATGATTCGTTTACTGTTCATTCATTACTGTCTTTCTGTCGCGCCTTTTGGGGTTTCGATACCGGAATGATCTTCGTTGTCTGCAAAGGTCGGGAGTGTTTTTTGTTATTCAGTTATCCAAAACGCTCAAAAAGTTATTCGGATAAAATATTTTAACCGCAGGCGTAGGCTCTTTGGCCTGTTTTTTCGTCTGTTTTGCCTGCGTTGCGGCCTTCCGGTAATGTATTACTTCTGCACATGCGTTGCTTTCCACCAGGCCGTTTTTTTATAAGCGGCATTCAGCTCCGGAAATTCGTCCTGTTCGATATAGGTCGTCAGCCCGCTGTGCGTCAGGATCGTGAAGCCGTTGTACCCGGCCATGAACTCCGGTGTCGCCGCTTTCCAGACGACTGTTTTTCGCAGCAGGGCATCCAGGTCGGCCTGCCGCTCCGGGGCGAGGTATGCCATATATTGCCCGAAATCGAAGTAACGGGGTCTGGCAGGGATGTCGCCGTAACTGCCGGGACGGTCGAAATGCTGGAGCTTGCCAAGCAAGGCGTCATCCCATCGTCCGTGTGTATTGCCCGTCGTTTTCCCGGCCAAAATTGCCAAGGCATCCATTTCCCGGGTGTATACGATGCTTTGCGTCGCCGAACGGTAAGCACCGTTCCGGGTATCGATGTAATTGAAATAGCTCCCGGCAAATTTTTCGAGGGCCTGCGGCACCCCCAGGCTTGTGTCGAAAAGGTATTGGAAAGCCGTGGGGTAGACGGGGGCATAACCCGGAACCAGCAGTTCTGCCGACGACGCCAGGAGATAGTCCGTCTTGTTACGCAGTTCATAGGCTACTTCGATTCCCGACATCAGGCATGCCTCGAAAATAATGAAATCGAATTGGTGGTCGGGGATTGCCGCTGCAAAGTCTGTGATCTCCATTTCCCTTGCCCCACCCGTTGTTCCGGGAGTTCGGTCGTCGCCGATCGTGCGTGTCGGGTCGGAAAGCGCACCGCACGGAAGCCATCCGCTTCCGTGCGAGGCAAAGATCAACCCGTAACTGTCCGAGGGATATTTTCGCACGACGTCGGCGACTACGCGGCCGAAAACACCGGCCGAAGAGGAGTTCTCTTCCGGATACTCTTCAACGGTCTCGAGGACGGAGGAGGCATCGGAATGCCGGATGGTCAGTGCGAAAAGTTTCGGCGCAGCTTGCGGTGCGTCGTAGTAAATAAGGCATTTGCTACCCGTATCTTTCCAGCCTTGCCTGAGCAGTTCCGGTGTGCGGCCGATTTCCTCGAGGTTGTTGTCGCCGGCGAGGTAAACCAGTACGGTGCGTGTCGGCAGCCCGGCGCAGGGCTCCGTCCCGGAGCCTTCGGAACAGGAGGCTGTGAACGGCAGGCACAACAACAGAAATCGGTGCGGTGCGGTGTGCCGGAGGAGCCTGTTCAGATTTGACGTTCTCATTTTTCCGTTGGAATTTCGTTCCCGCCTGTTTACGCGGTTGTTGTCGTGGCGGCACCTGTTATTTCGGCTGCATCCGCAGCCATAGTTTCCGGATCTGCATAGTTTCAGCCGGTGCATATTTCCTGCAGGCTCCGGGAATGTGTCCATCCCGGGATGACTCCCGGGCGTTCCGAATACGGGAGTCACGCTTGCCCCCCCCCGGATTACAGTCCTCCGTGTTGTACCTTTACATCCCAGTCCTCGACCACGACGGAGATATCGACCGGGAAAGCCGCCTGTGAAAGCGTGCAGTACAATTTGTAAACCTTGTTGGGCCGGATCGTATTGTCGAACGCGGGGATATGATCTCCGAAGAGGAACGGCTTGTAAGTCCATTTCGTGTCTTCTCCCCATGTCAGGTCGGCAAGGGTCAACCGAAGCCGGTTTTCCGGTTGTGCAAACTGCTGGGCCGGCAGGTAAAAGGAGAAAATTATTTTGTAGCCGCTTTTATCCGTACTTGTCGCTTTGTCCAATCGTGTTGTCGTACCGGACGTGAACGTGCGGTCGGCGCCCGGCGTCTGGTTGGGCGTTGCCGGGGCGAAATAGCCTTTCGCAGAGCTGCGTTCGACTTTCAGGGTCGATGCAGGAGTGACGTGACAGTCGAGAACGGCTTTTTCTTCTGCGCGCAGGTATACGTCCATGCGTGCTACGGCGCGCTCGATTTCGAGCGACAGGGCGGCTCCGTCCTCGGTGATCGTCACGTTGTCGGTCTGCCCGTAAAAAGGCAGGAAATAACTTTCGGTCTGCGAGGCGTCCCCCATCCCGATATTACGGTCGGGGGCTATATAGCCAGCCAGTGAGTACATTACGGCGTTTAGCTGGCCGGGCGTCCCGACGTTGTCCAGTTCGTCTTTCACCTCTGGCAGTTCGTTGACTACGGCGCAGAACGTCTTGCCGGAACCGACCTTGGCGCGCATTTTCAGTTGTATGCCGCCGTCCGGTGTGTCGAAGTATTGCATCCGATCCAGTTTGCCGCCGTCGAAAATATAGATGCGCACCGACTTTACGGCGGTTTCCGAGGCGTTGAGTTGATTGGTGTCATTCCCTCCGTTGGCTTGGGTGCGGATCGTAACGGGGGCTTCTTTTGTCTCCACGGGAGGTTGATCCAGGGTCTTGGAGCAAGCCGCCGCAAGGAATGTCATCAATGGTAATGTATATCGAATCAGTTTGCTCTTCATAGCCTTTTTGTTTTTGTCTTTCCTTCTGCGGAGAATGTCTAAAACTTGTAGCGCACGCCGGCGCTGATCTGCACGCCCTGAAGCGATTCTATGCTCATTATGGGGAACTTGTTGGTGGCATACTGCCAGCCGCATTTGATTTCGATGCAGATACGGCCGTTTTGCTGCGGGCAGAAGCTGACGCCCGCCTCTGGCCTTACTACGGCACCCCATGACTGGACTTCCGATTTGTTGATCAGTTCGCCTTCGATTCGGAATACGGCGTACTGTACGCCTATTCCGGCTCCGATGAACGGCCGTAGGCGGTGTTGCGGCGACGTCGTGGGGAACCAGCGGAAGTGGGCCGTAAGGGGCATGAGTGTCAGGCTGCGGTCGGACGGCCCTGTCACCAGGTCGCCTTCATACGTATCCCGGGTGTAATTACGCTCGGCTCCGCGGGTATATCCAATCCCGGCTCCGATGGAAACCGCGTTCGAAGCGCGCCATTCCCATTCGAGAACCGGCGATATGGTGGTCGCACGATTCAGGAAACCTTTGCCCGTGGGGATATACACACCCCATTGCAGGGACAGGGAGTGGCGGTGGTTGGCTTCCTGGGCGCCTGTGGAGATATGCCCCTGTCGCACATCGTGCAGAACCGGAGGAATACGGCTGAGGGTATCTCCCTGGGCGCGCATACATTGCACACCCAGGAGAAACCCGATTAAGAGAAGTAACTGGAAGGATTTCATTTCCGCGGAACCTATTTGTTGCGGATAACGAACCCTGAAATGGCCTTGGAGGGACTGACTGAGATTTTACCTCCGTCGGCCACGGCTTTTGCGCCGTTGAGTTTGACGACTACGTTGCGTGAGGCGGCGTCCGGCGAGTAGAGTACCATACCGTTGATATTAACGGTGCTGCTCTTGTCGTCTCCCCAGATGCGCAGGTCATGCAGGTTGGTCAGTACGAAATCCTGTCCCAACTGGCCTGTCGTGCTTTGGTCGATGGCGGCGTCGATCAGGATATCGCCGCCGCTGCAGTTGGTTAGCAGCGCCCCGTCTTTCGCCCGGAGCAGCGACACCTTAAAGAAGCCGGAGACGACATTGTTCTTGCGGCCGAAATCACCCAACGACTCGATGGCTACTAACGCCGGCTGGTCGTAAAGTTCTCCCTTGCAGCTCAGCACGGAACTGCTGAAGTGGACGTCTGTGTCGCTCATGGCATAAATCTGGCTGAAATCTATGACGACGCTTTTGACCGATTCATAGCGGGTGTCCTCCTTCGTTTGCACACGATACTGCCCGCTGTGCATGTCAGGCTGGATGGTCAGGCGCGGGAGCCGTCCCATGTCGAAGTCCAGTTGGTCGGCCGTGCCTTTGCCGTAGATTCCGTCGATCACGATGTTGGCACGCGTGGCGTTGGTCAGCGCCACGCCGTTGGTTTTGAAGATGCCCAGTTCATAAACGATGTCCTGTTCACCCTCGATGCCAGCCTTGGTGCCGATCAGGCGTACTATGGCCGGCTGGTCTTTGATCAGGGCCTGGCTCGAGGAGCGGATCAGATAACTGTTGCTGATGTTCGAAAGATCGAGGTTGAACGTACGGCTGCCCTCCAGCAAATCGTTGGCATTGATAGGTACTTCTACCGCGAATTTATTGAGGTAACGATCGCTGCCGTCCGTCGAAGGCACGAACGAGAGTGTTCCCGCCACGGGGTCGTAGTTAACGCCCTCTGAGGCGGTCACCGGACGGGTTTTGTAGTCGACCGTTACGGGCAGCGGGGCGCCTTCGGGCGTAAAGGAGTAGCCGGAAAGGGTTACGGTGAACGTTGCGGTGGCACTTCCCATGATGGGTTTGCTGACCTGGATGTCGCTCATGTAGATGCCGTGTGCCAGTTTTATGATGCGGCTTCCGTCTGAGAGGAATACCGCTTCGCCATTGGCTGGAAGGGATGCTGCCGCGAAAGGCGTCGGTGTGTTTTCGACGACGTAACGGTCGAAAAGCAGTTCGCCCAGCGAGGAAAGCATACTCAGGCGGCCCGTCGTCGGGCTGCCCATCAGCAAGTCCCCGTTGCCGTTGATGCGTAACGAAGTGTAGCTGGCGGCCGTGTTCTTTTCGTACATGCGGTGTCCCTGCCGTGAGAACTTGACGATTTTGCCTTGTGAGGTTTCCGGATTGTAGAGGCTTGCCACGCAGGAGCCTGATACGGGGTCGTGCGTGATGCCTGCGATCACACCGCGATCCACCTGCGAGATGAGTTCCGTCCCGTCGGGACGCAGTTGGGCATAATATGAATTGGTGAGGTCGTTTCCGCCGACCATGATCTCGCCCGTGGGGCAGACGATCAACTGATCGAGTTTTGTCTCTACCGACGTGGGGACGATCTGTTTCTGGAAAACAATATCGCCTTCAGGGCGTATTTTGATTACTGCTCCCCCCGCTTTCTGGCCCTCGCCAACCAAATAGAGGTCGCCGTCGACGGTCGAAGCCATCTTCTCGATATGGAATGTGCGGTCGGGAAGCTGGGTAATGAAGAACGGCTTTCCACGTTCGTCGAGACGCACCACGCAGCTGCCTTCGTTGTCTTTCGACGAGAATGCCACATGAAGGTACTCAGTGGAGCTGCCCAATACGTTCAGCCCGACGCAAACTTCGCCCGCGGTGGGAATATAATTGTATATCACGCGTCCCGAGGGTGAAATTTTGCATACGAAAGGTTTGCGGCCCCCGGTTACGGCCGGGGAGTCCCCGCCGAGGATCAAACTGCCGTCCGCCAGCTGCCTCCCCAATGTGATGCACGACCCGGGCTCTCCTACGCGCACGTCCTGCTCTACGACCCCATTGGAGGTCAGGACGATGGCGCGTCCCGTGGCACCCCGGTTGTCGCGCGGCGGAACCGTGCGGCAGCCGACCAGCAGCACTTTGCCGTCCTGCAGGGGAAAGACATTCGTGATTTTCGCAAAATCCCCTGCCGGAAACTTGCGCGAAAGGATACTTTCGCCCAAGCGGTTGAGCCATATCACCATAGGATGCCCGCCGTTCTCCCCGACAGCAACGACGTCGCCGTTGCTAAAATCCGGGCAAACTTGTTCATAGTGGATTTCCTTGCCGTACGAACGGTCGTACACGACCGGCATGAACTGTGCCTGCACCCGGCTGGCGGCAAAAATCGCCATCGCCATGCCGAACGCCCAAAAGATATTCTTTCCTGTTTTCATTGTATTGTAAGTTTTTTGATCGATCCGAATTCCGGGTTATTATTTTTTCCTGACGACAACATCCACGCGCCGAGCTTTGCGAGTCACCTCGGTCTGTTCCTCGAACGTGAGGGCAACCGGGATGTGCTGATCCTCCGGGACGTTGATTCCCGTACTGTGCTCTTTCTTTTTGCGCAGCGCCTCCATGAATGCTTCGCGGGGAACCTTCAGCCGTCCTTTGCCTTCGGGGTAGAGGGTAGGCTCGGCTCCCAGTTCGACAAGTGCCTTTGCTACGGCCATGGCCCGCTTTTCCGACAGGCCGAGGTTGTATTTCTCAGTCCCGAATTCATCTGCGTACCCGAAGACCGAAATCTCCTTCAAATTGTTGAATGCCATTGATTCCACTACGTTACAAAGTTTATCCAGGGATTCTTTGTTCAACGCGTCGCTGTTGAAATCGAAATAAACGCTTATGAGTATGTCCCCGACCGAGGGCTGCGGGTATATTTCGGACTCGATGATCTGGGCTTCGTAACTTTCGGTGTTGCTGTTGCCGAGTCCTGAGATCAGGTTCAGGTTGCCGACCATGGCCGAGTACTCGGCCGAAACACCTATCGCCGACTTGCTGCTCAGCGGCGAAATCGTATTGTCGAACGTATAGATGTCATCTTTCCCGGCGATGCCACGGCGATCCGAGATGAAATAGCCTTTGGCCCCGTCGAAGAATATTCCGAAATCGTTGTATACCGAGTTGACCGGATACGGATAATGGAAAAGGGTTCCCGGAACCAGTATGTCGTCTACCATACTCATCCGGTATATGTCGTAACTGCCGAACCCTTCCATGCCGTTGGACGCGAAATAGAGGGCGTCGCCCACTACACGAGGGTAAATTTCGTCTCCCTCGGTATTGACGGCGCGTCCCATGTTGACCGGTTCACCCCAATTGCCCTTCTGTTCGTCCCAATGCGTCATGTAGAGATCCATGCCGCCGTAGCCGCCCTCCCGGTCGGAAGAGAATATCAGGGATTTTCCGTTGTTGAAGAAAGCCGGGTGGCCGTAGGAGTGTCCCTCCTGATGCTCGAACAGGGACTGGAAATCGCTCCAGCGGCCGCGTACGCTGTCGAAGCGTGAATAATAGAGTTGGTTGACGAACAGGCCGGCGTCGAGATCGGTGGATATGATGCGGTCGGTGTTACGGTATACCAGTGCCGTGGCGATCATCGTCTTCCCGTCGGGGCTGAAGGCCAGCGGCCCTCGCTGTAACTCCCGGGGGATGTCGCGGAACACTTCGGGGACGGTTCCGTCGTAGAGCGAATAGAATTGTGTGCGGTGATAAAAGATCTTCAGCGGATCCTGCATCTGACCGCGGCTTACGGCATAAAACGGTTTGCCCTTCCACTCCCCGAGCCAGTATTCGGCCTCGGGGGTATTCAGGGTCTGCAGGGTCACCCTGTAATCCGCATCCCCACGGCCGTAGTACCGCTGCACGTTGGAAAGAGATGCAAGCGTATTGATGTAACGCTGGTTGCGGGAGTAGGGTTGACGGAAAGCGAAGTTGCGGGCTGCGATTTCCGCCTGCTGGTTGTTTCCTAAACGCCGGAGGGCGTCGACGAAGAAGCAGACATCGTTGACCGTCATCAGCGTGTCGGCCGCTGCGCAGACCTTTTCATAATATGTTACTGCATTTTCAGGGTCTTGCAGCAGGATGTAGTTCCTCGCCATTTTCAGGGCCAGGACGTTACGGTCTCCGTAGAGTGCTTTACGCTGCTCCAGGGTCAGCCGTTCGTTGTCGTACTTTTTCTCGATGGCAGCGAGCGCACGCCGGTAAAGAGTCATTGCACGACGGAAATCCCCGCGGACGAAATTGACGTCCGCGCTTCGTTCAATGCGCCCGGTGCGGAAAAGCCGCCCCGCCGAAGGGGGCATTTGGTCTTTCGGTACACGGTCTGGAATTTCTTTGCGGGCGCCGAATGCGTTTCCGGCAAGCAAGGTGCCGAGCAATATTAGTAGAAGATATTTTTTCATAGACGTAATTTATGTTGCCCGATTATTTGAAGATGTTGTAAGTCAGGTGGATTCCGAATTTTGTCGGCCCGAACCATGCGCGCGTGTTTTTTAATTCCAGTGCATATCCGTTCCACTCGCCTCCGAGCAGGTATTTGTCGAATTGCAGGTGGGCGTATCCGATGCCGAGATTCAGATCGAGGCGAAAATGTTTCGACAGGTAGAACTTATAGCCGAGTGATATGCCTGCCGAAAGGCCCCAGCCTTTGCGGCGGTAACTCTCTTTGTCCTCGCCTTGCCATAATCCGATATTGAAATTGCCTCCTGCGACGTAGGGCCCGAGGTAAAAACCGTCGTACATGTTGTTGGTGTAGTAGTAACGCGGCTTGACGTAGTAACGCATATCTACGCTGCCGATCAGGGCGCGGAAGACCTCTTCGTGCTTCTTGAACATATAGGGCATCCAGAGAATGTCGGCATTCATCGTAAATTGCTGGCTGAGCATAAATTCCACGCCGACATTAGGAGTGCCGGCCAGTAAGAGCGGCAGATTGGTCTTGATCGCCTGGGCTTTCGCTGTCGGTGCTGTGAACAGGAGAATGGAACCCAGTGCCAGTATTCGTGATAGTTTTCTCATCGGACTTTTATGGTTTGTATTTTTGGGTTTTCATGTGGAATTTACATATCCGTCGTACCTCCTGAACCGATATCGCCCCACTCGGAGAGTTTGATCGCCACGAGTGTGAAACCCTTGTAAGTGAAGGTGAGTTGAGCCCCGGGGGTTAAATAAACAGGGCCGTCTATCTTGTCGCCGTTCTCGTCGACGGGAGGTTCCATGCCGCCGTCGTTCAGATTGCCCGAATCGAACGCGAAACGTCCGATGATTTCGTTGTCATCATAAAAATATGTAACGACTTTCAGCGGAGTCAGGGCCGTCCCGGGAGCGTCGGGAGCGTCTATATCATAGCCCGATGACGGGAAATAGCTCTCTGAGAAGCTGTAATCCGGCCCGGCCTGTCCGGCGGCGGGCAGGTCGTAACTTACCTGAATTTTGTCCTGTGGCGTGAAATTGTCGAAGTGTCCGTCGAAACAGAGGCGGGTTGCAAGTCCCGTGTAGTGTATTTCTATGCGGGTGACTCCCATCCCGGCGAAATTCTTGAATTCGTTCGTGATTTTTCCGTTGTAGGAATTTTCTTCGCTGATATCGATGGTATGTATCTTTTTTGCGTCGGGATGCCCGATGGGGTATAACGACAGCCTGGTTTTGGAAAAGCGGGGCTGATCGGGGTCGGTCGGCTTGCCCGTGGCCGTGCTTTTGTTCTGCGTACCGGTTTTGGAGCCTGCCGGGAGCGGTGTGAACGTGTGTTCGGCGCCCTTCAGGGGCTTTGCCGAGAGATAGGAGTCCGAGTAGAGCTGCCCCTCGCTTACGGGCATGTCCCCGATTTGGGCGAAACAGGTGACGCTGGTTTCTCCCGGCTTGAGTTTGAAGCGTAACGTTCCGTCGAGCATAAGCTCGTTTTTATTGAACGGGGCATAAATATGGCTGCTGCGCATATGGCTGCCCGCTTCGTCGTGGAATGCGATGTAGAAGTCCCGTATCGTACCCTCTTTGACCTGCGGAACGTATATCCAGAGGTTATTTTCGTCTACGAAATAGTCGTATGTGCATGATGCGAGGGAATAGAGCAGGAGTATCCCGGCAGTCATTCGCGTATATTTCGGCAAGAATTTCATTTTCATTTATTTTGGGCGTGTGGATTTCCCCCTGCCGGAATCTATAAATGCCGAGGGCTCCCTGCGGTACTTTTCGCAGCCGTTCCTTCAGCATTTCGTTTCCGGATTGTCCGGTTATTCGTTTTTTTCTCCTGTTTCTTCCCCTTCCCCCGGTTTGCGGGCCTCGGCGAGCAGGCTCAGTCCGCATGCCAATCCGAGTAACCCCTTTAAGAGCAGCCACATGGAGAATCCTTCCCCGGTCGCATATGCGTAAACGGCGTATATGCAGATTACAGCGGTGAGCCCCAGAAAGATGTATGCTAAAATCGAGTAAAAAGTCTTTTTCATCGGATGTTAAGGTTAAGGAGCAGCAGTCCGTGAAACCACGGATTGCTGCTCCGGGAGGGAGTTACAGGGGGATGTCGTTGGACTCGATGCTTCCCCAGTCCGCCAGATTGACGTCGATCGTTACGTCGCCGTACTGTCCGGGTTCGGGAATACCCGGATCGTCGGGATCATCGAGCCACTTGCCCCGGGAATTCAGCGTCAGGTTTACTTCGAGGATGTTGTTGGCTGTAACGCCTTTCTGCACGGCGCCGCTCCATGCCACCAGGGCCGGGGCCGTGAGGCCTGTGGTGTGTGACAGCGGGATATAGCCGGCGGGCGCTTTGCCGATCAGCACGATATCGAACTTCTCCTTGCTTTCCGTTTCGCTTCCTCCCGGGAGGAGCCTGATGTCTTTCCACAGGGTCAGCTTGTTGGTCGGGTCGAGTATGGTTCCCGTGCTGTAACCGCCTTCGGGATCCGCGTCGTTGAACTTGCCTTTGACATAGAGTACCGCCTGTTCGCGCTTGGGCGAAGCGAAGCCGACCGTGCTGAGCACGTTGACGCTCGTGCCGACGCGGCGGATACGGAAACTCGCCTCGTCTACGTCGAACTGGACTGACTCATTGCCCGAGAGGCTCTGGTTGATACGCACGCGCATCATGCTCACGGCGCGCTTCAGCGTGATCGTGCTGAGCGTGTTGTTCTGGTCTGCGAGTATATCCGCGTTGGGCAGGACGCCTATGAATATCTCCGCGGGTTCCTCATACCCCTTGGAATCCTTCTCTGGATTCTCGGCCGGAAGAGCCGGTTGCTCCCCGAGGGGTTTCTCCTGGAGTTTCATGAGCAGGGTGCTGATCTCGTACCCTACGGCGGCGGCCGGTTCCCAGGTGCGTTCGATGTTGTTTCCGGTCGCGGAGTTGGCGACTACGTACACGTTGTAATGGGCGCCCGCCGGACTGGCCGGAATGTTCTGGAGTACGAAATTATGGGTGCCGGTTGTGCCGTCCTGGGGCAATTGAAGTTCGCGGGCCGCCTTTACGCGGTTGTCCGCGGTGCTCACGAAGAGGATGTGCAAGTCTTTGATGTTGTCCGTCCACGAGGTCGTGGGCTTGGCCGTGGACGTAGGGTAGGAAGCCTGTGTCGATGGAGCCTTGTCGAAGCCCAGGTTGATTACCACCTGGCCTTCCTTGCCTTCGCCGCCGCCCGTATCGCTTCCGGGATCTTCCGTATTGCAGGAAAACATCCCCAGCGACAGTGCGAGCACGCAAAGGGTTGCTTTGAATATGTTTTTCATAATATGCGATTCGATAAATAATAAATAATTTGCCCGGAACCTGCTCCGGTCGGGGCAGGTTCCGGACGAATTACTAAATACCGGCCGACAGGTTAGCGACAGTCCAAGGTGCTATGCTGATGCTAACTTCCATGCTTACCACCGTTTCTACGGGTTGGTCGGGATCGGGAACCACGCCGCCGGGGTCGTTCGCACCGGGGCCGCTGATGCTGGAGATAACCACGTCGAAGAGCGTGTTGCGCTTGACCGTGTAGCGCAGCGGAAGTTCCTGGTCGGAGCCTGCGTTCTTATCCTGAAGGTAAATCGCGTAGTAGCACTTGCCGTCTTGGTACTGAATGGCTTTCTCGTTAGTCCCGATTTTTTTGGGTGCCGCGTTATAGCAGTAGGGCTTGTAACCGATGATTTTGCCGCCGCTCTCCGGATTACCGTCGTATTTGGCGATGCGCCAGAAGGTACCGCTTGTCAAGCCGGCTGTGGTGGGATTGCCGTTTTCATCCACGATCTGATCCTGATTCGGCGTCCAGATGCCTTCAACCTCCAGGTAGGATGCTTTGCCAGCCTTGATTGTCGCGTTACTGTTCTCGGTGAGGTAGGATACGCCGCCTTCCGTCGTAAATGATACCTGGGCGCTTCCGTCGATGTAGGTTCCCTGCACGTCCGCCCCATAATACGGGGTCAGCAGTTGCTTGCCCGTATAGTTGGCGCCCTCATAAACCGGCATCAGATACATTGTGTTGGGGTTGTTTTTGGTCTTGAACTTGAGGTTCGTCAGCGTACCTCCGCTTCCTACCACGCCTGTACCCAGGCTAAGCCTTACTTTGGCACACGCGCGGCCGATGCTGACCGTGAATTTGTTCGCGCCGTTCGCGGTTACTGTCTCCTGGGCCGGCTGTGCTTCCAGGTTCGTCATCCAGAATTTGTCGGCGGCGGTTATGGACGTAAAGTTGGCTATGGCTGCCTGTGTTTTCTTGAATGCGTCCAGCTTGGTGACCGCAGTCGGGTTGGCAGCGGTCGTAACCGTCTTGAAATTGAAGGGCGCAAGTATGTCGTTCATGTTGGCGCATACGAAGAGGCGTTTTGCGCCGGTCGTGGTCTGGAACGTTACTTTTTTTGCCTGGACGTCGGCCTGCTCGAACGGTACGATCGATTCCAGTACGTCGGCGTTGTTGAACACGTAAAGCGTGGCGTTATCAATCTGCGATTCGTTTGATTCACCTGGTTCGGTCGCCATCGTCGAGGGAGCGTTCGTCAGCGTGATCGTGGCTGTGGTGGGGATGCCCTCTACCACGTCGCTTGCGAGGTTTTTCTCGGCGGCGGGATCCGTTTCGCAGGATGCAAAGGACAGCATGCTTATTGCGGCTAATCCAAGGATAAAATTCTTCTTCATGAGATTGGGGTTTAGTGAATTTTGGGACTTTAGTGAAACATATTGTTTGTTAATGGAATGAATCTTTTTTAAGAGGATTTCGGCAGTGGGCTGTCCGCGTGTGCCGGAATCTGGTCGCGGATCGTTTCGCCGGGGGAGTCGGCCGGTCTGCGGCCCGTTTCTTCCCCGGACGGGTTTTCCGCTTCCGGGTGGAGCAGTGCCAGCACGTGCATGCTCTTCAGCCGCTGCCTGAGCTCTTCCTCGATTTCTGTCTCCAGATGCCGCAGACGCGCGTAGTGCCTGTCGTGCAGGTAGTCGCCTTTGTTCCAGTCGATCTCTGTCGCGGCGCCCATGGGGAGCCCTTTGTGGAAGAGGTACATCAGGTCGTATACAGTCACCCGTTCGACCCCTTTGCCGAGATAGACCATGCGCGCCGTGGTGTAACAGATGTTGCCGATGATGAGCGTGTTGATTACGGATTTGTAGAGTGAGTATTCCACGCCGAGCAGTTCCTTCAGGAAGCCCGCATCTATACCCCGCGCACTTCTTTGGCCTGGTGGCGAGTAGGCGAGTAGATTCATAACTCTGATGGCACAGACGATTTTATCCGAAAACATATTGTGTGTTTTTATTGTAATCTCTATTTCCAATAGAGATAATCAGTGTGATTTTGCTTGTGAATTATTGATACATAATTCGTTCGGAACCCACTTTCCGGAAACGGCGATTCACACGATGTTAAACTTGCGTCATGCGTGTCACTATATATTTAGTTTCTATTTTATTGTCAGTATTTTATATTGCTGTAACGGTGAAATTATGGTGAAACATAATGCTCGCTGTGGCACCCTTTTTTGCCGGGCAGACACAGCGAAATACGCTATTTTTAAACGGTAATATTATGCAGTTGCATTACAAAACGGATCACACCTCGTGTCTGAACTACAAAACCGAATCGTTCGGGGGATTTACGCTTGGGAAAATGTCGGAAGGCAAACGGTTCAACAATCAGAAGGAGCCTGTTAAAGTCAATCATCTGATATTTATTCTGGAGGGGGAGGTAAGTATCGTCAAAGACAACGAATGCGCGATATCGGTTCGGGCCGGAGAGTTTGTTTTCATTCCCATTTCATCGCTTTATGTGGGTACGGTCATCCGGCCCGGACGTTACCTCGACCTGACCTTTTTCCACAATAATATCTCCTTGTGCGACAAATATATGCTGTCGCATTATCTGGAGAGTGTAGGCGATTTTGATCCCAGTTTTAAGGCTTTGCCCGTACGCGAACCGCTCGATTTGTTTTTGAAATTGCTGGAGATTTATCTTTCGTCGGGGATCAACTGCAAGCATCTCCATGAAATAAAGGAGAAGGAGTTGTTCATCATCTTCCGCACGGCTTACACCAAGACCGAAATGGTCAGGCTTTTGCACCCGATTATGGGCCAGCGGGTCGATTTCAAGGGGGCCGTTCTGCAGCACAAGGACAAGGTGTCGAGCCGGGAGGAGCTGGCCCGGGTGATGGGAATGAGCGTGCCGGACATGGCTCGGAAATTTAAGGAAGAGTTCGGTGAATCGGTTTACTCTTGGCTGCTCAAACAGAAGAATGCCCGCATACTGGCCATGCTCAGCTATCCTTCGGTTACGATAAAGGACGTGATCTACGAATTCAAATTTTCTTCGCCGGCAAGCTTCAACAAATATTGCAAAACACATTTCGGGTGTCCCCCGAGAGTGTTGGCCGAGCGCATAAAAAATGAAAAATCAGCGGAATATGCCGCTGGATGAGGAAAAGATTAATTAGAATAACTTTTTGAGCGTTTTGGATAAGTGGATTTTCAAAAACACTCCCGACCTTTGTCTCGGTCAGGAAAATGACGCAAAAAGGCCCGGACAGGCCGTGCTGCAAAGGGGCGGGAATTGCTTAGCTTCCGCCGTGAAAAGAACAGAATTAAAAGATCACCTTATGTGTTTCTCTATTGGAAATAGAGGACGTAATTTTACAATAGTAAATATAACTGTTTTTGTTGGAAAATATGCAATACCGGGCTGTTTTTTTGATAAAAACGATCGGGGAAAATTTTTCCGGCCCTTGGAAATTCGCTATAAACGGGTCACAATTTCGTTTATTCGATCCAGTACGTCGCTGTCGAATTCTTTCAGGTAAATATGCGTGATTTTCTCCGAGGCATGTCCCAACCCTTCGCTGATGACTGCAACCGGAGCGCCGCATTGTTTTGCCAGGGTCGCCCATGTGTGGCGTGCCACATAGGTGGTAAGGGGTGTGGTCAGGCCGAGTTTTAAGCCGACTCTTTTCAGATTGCGGTTGATCCGGGCCAGTGCGCTGCGGTACTGGTCGTAATGCGAAAACGGGGCGTCATCGCGCAGAATGGGGAAAATATAGGGGGAATCGTTGTCGTATTTGGCGATAAGTGCCGCCAGCGGCTCCGTGATCGTGATGCGCAGCGGCTGGCTGCTTTTGTGCCGGACATAGTGGATCGCATTGTCGAAAATGTGTTCCTTCCTGAGAAAAACGATGTCCACAAGCGACATGCCGCGCGTGTAGAAACTGAAGAGGAAAATGTCCCGTGCGAACTCCAGAAGTGGTTCGCTGGGGGAGAACGTGCAGTGCACCAGCAGCACCATGTTTTTTTTCGACAAGGCCCGCTTGACGGTTTTATGCACCGTGGTGCGTGTCGCCTTGAAAGGCGATTCCCCGACAGACGGAAAGCCGTCCTGGAGAATGTTGTTGTAGATGGTTCGCAGGTTCCGCATATAAAAGGCAATCGTGTTGTCCGACACCTGTTGTTTGCGGAGGAATTCTTCGTATTTGCGGACGAACATCGGATTGATTTCGCTCGCCCGCACATCCTTTCCCCCGAGGTATTTCTGCAGCGATGAATGCGTGCTTTTGTATGCCGCTGCCGTTCCGTTTCTGCGGGCCAGTATTTTTTCGCGTATCTGCTTGTTCATGTATTGCAACAGATGGACGTTGTGCTGTCGGGACGAACGGTTGTCCAGGTCTTCCACGCAGAAATCTATGCCGTGCTCTTCGTAGAAGGCGATTTTCGACAGCAGCGTTTTGCGTTCCCTGTTCAGTGCGCGGTTCATCCGTTGTGCGCTGCGATCCGAAAGTTGCCGGCTGTCGTCCGCGCGGACTTTTCCCGATACGGGATCGAAATCGGATTCGCGGACTTTATAGTTGGTGTATAGTACTTTTTTGCGGCGGTTGTGGATGATCTGGAAAACCAGCGGGTAAGTACCGTCTTTCAGTAATTTGTTTTTGTGCAGCTTTAATTTTACGCTTGTCATAAGACACCTTTTATAAACCTTGTTATATAACCATACAAAACTATTCCAATTGTTGAAACAATTTGAAAAAGATAATGTTCAGCATCGGTGCGGAAGTCCTGTCCCCCGTGCTATCGGTTTGGTTTATAGGGGAATATTTTATAAAAAGGTGTGGTGTGACGAGGCGACTGAAAATGGGTGCCGGCGACCGGGGCTGACCTTCACGAGCTGGCGCTGTGCGGGTGCGGCCCGCGACGGGGAGGTGCCGGTTTATCTCCGCCTTTCCCGGAACCGGGTGCCGAATGTGCCGGTATTGTACCCATGGCAGGAGAGGCTGTCAGACAAGTCTGATTTTAACGATTTTACCCCGTCTGAACAAGCTCTGGCAGGGTGATTGCCAATTCTGAGGGCTTGTCAGACATTCTTTCATTTTTATTTGCGACTTAGCGTTTTTTCCATAGGGGCGTACACGCTACCCGTGTGCCGTCGTCGTAGGTATGTTTTTCCAGTGAATTTTCCCGGGATTGGATGCATAGGTAGACCATCTCCTCCTGCGAGGTGTTGCACAGGCCCCTTACCCCTGCCGGCGCGACCCTTATGACGCTCCCCGCTTTGACCGGAAAGCAGTCGCCGTCTACCTGACAGTAGCCCGCACCCCGGAGTATTATGTACGTTTCTTCGTCTTTGTCGTGCTTGTGGAAATACCCCGGCCCGCTTCCGGGCGGGATGCTGTTGAACGATATTTCCGTGCCGGTCGCCCGCGTCAGCTCTTTGAGGAACAGTTTGCCCCGTACTTCCTGCCCGGTTTTGGCATGAATCAGCGAATACGATTTTATATCCTCCGCGTCGCCGATGTCCGCCGCCGTGTAGTTCCTGCCTTCCGCAATCTTTTTTGCCTGTTTCATCGCTGTAATTTTTGTCGGTGGCCGAAGTGCCTGCCGGCTGCCGTTCCGTCTATTTCACGAACTTGCTGAAAAATTTCCAGAGCTCCTCGCCCGTGTCGATGTCCTGTTCGCCCCACGAATGTTTCCCGCCGACGATCTCGTAGAGCCAGACTTCGCTGCCGCCCGTGCCGCCCGTGAAGCGGTGGGCGATGACCTTGCGGCCGTTCTCCGGCGTACGCCCGGGAATCGTGTCCGTCTGCATGCCGGTGCATTTGTTCTTGGCTGCCCAGTAATGTACGGCCATCGGTACGGCGACGTAGGCGCCCCAGCCGCCTTTATTGTCGAGGTCGCCCTCCCACGCCGACGTGCGGTCGGCCGTGCCGTGTATTTCGAACAGGGGCACGGGCACATCCGATGTGTCGGCCTTGTAGAGCCATTCGAGCATCAGCCCCGATACGGGTGCCACGGCC
>ULVQ01064696.1_pt1 | contig 20843 bp, 8 predicted proteins | sample 1959591 | NCBI WGS metagenome assembly ULVQ01 (sample SAMEA4835790, study PRJEB28245) | human gut metagenome | biome: gut microbiome; material: fecal sample | place: Denmark | collected 2008
TACCATTCTTTGTCATATCCTTGCAGCATATAGGCGAAAGTATTGTGTTGGCCTGATATGTAGTTGGGCGCTACGAAGTCCAGTGAGAACATGGATTGTCTCGCGGTAAGGGTTATGCTGCGGGTTTCCCGGATATTGGTTTTCAGTATGCGTGTACCGTCACCCGGTGTAACTTTCTTGTTGAAAAGCCGCAGGTGAGTGATGATGACCGGAGGAGTATACGGATTGTCTACGATTTCTTCCGGTTGAAAGGCCGTGATGCCTTTGATTCCGCCAAAGTACATCTTTCCATTGGCGGTACGGCAGTAGGCGGATGCTGTAAACTGGTTGCTTTGCAATCCGTCGTTGCTTGTGAAATTACGGAACCTTTCAGTCTTGGGCTGGAAACAGCTCAATCCTTTATCCGTGCTTATCCACAGCTTTCCTTCAAAGTCTTCCGATATGCCGAATACGACATTGTTAGGTAACCCTTCTTCAGTAGTGTATTGTTTACTTGTTTTATCCGTTTCATCAAAGCGGTAAATACCGTTACGGGTACCAATCCAAAAGATACCGTTACTTCCTTCGTATATGCAGTTGATAAAACGATGATTAAGCGGGGAGTCCGAAGACAGTACGGGAATGCTTTGCAATTCGTTTCCGTCTTGTGTATAGACGATGAGGCCTGTCTCGCTTCCGAACCAGAGGCGCTGCTTGCTGTCCTTGAATACGGTGGTGATTCGCGTACTTTTAAACGGTCGGCCGTTCTTTTCGGTAGTAACGGGAGTGAATGTCTTCAGCGCGGGATTAAAACGTACCACCCCTCCCAATGTTCCTACCCAATATTCACCGTTACCGATGGGTACGATGGCATAGATGCTTTTTGTGGCAATGCCCGACGGATACGGGATGGTAAAGGTTTCGATGCGGCCGGTGTTGCGGTGTAACACACTGATTCCGCCGGCATGTACACCGATATAGACTTTGTTCTGTTGTTCATCCACATAGATTGTCTTTACGTCATCAGACCCCAGGCCGTCTTTCTGAGTATAGTGGGTAAATGTATTGGTTTTGGAATTATAGAAGTTGACGCCGCCGCTGTTTGTACCGATCCATAAATTACTTCCCTCATCCTCTACTATGCAGTTTATTATGTTGTTGTTTAAAGAATTACGGTTGGGAACGGACTGTATCTTTTGAAAGCGGTTCTTCAACGGGTGGTAATAATTCAGACCGCCGAAAAAGGTTCCCAGCCATACTCCGCCTTGCGAATCGGTGAATATGCTGCGAATGGAAGTCTGCGACAGACTGCCTTTTCTCAGAGGGTTGCTCTTGTATATCGAAAACGAATCGGTCTCCTTTTGATATATGTTGAGAGAATTGATAGTGCCTACCCATAGCCTGTTTTGCGTATCCAACGAAAGCACGCGTATATAGTCTGAACTGATCGGGCGTGTGCTTCCCGGTGTTGCCGTATATTGCTTGACGTCGCCGTTCAGCGGGTTTATGAGGAATAGTCCGTTACCTTCGGTACCTACCCATAACTGGGTGGGAGACTGTTGCAATACGGCGGATATGCGTTTCTCTTTAAATACCTCAGGTGCGATGCTTCCGATCGTGTTGTCCGGGACGGAGTAAGAGAACAGGCCTTCCCGGCTTCCTATATAGATGTAGTCTCCCTGACGATTGACGGATGTGGGAGTGATGGTAAACAAATCGGGATTCAGCAGGGACTTGGAAAATGATTGCGTGCGGGTGTTGAACAGGATAAGCTCTTCATCCGTATAGATAAGCAACAGTTCCCCGTTGACTGTTACAATCTTATTGACAGGCATGTTTTTACCCTCTTTCGTGTATTGGAAATTTTGGAAACACTCCTTGTCGCTGTCATACAATGAAAGGCCTTCATAAGTTCCGACCCATATTCTGCCTTGGTCGTCAGTCTGTAACGAACGGACGATATCGCAGCCTAAACTTAGCGGGTCTTTTTCATTGTGCTGATATACGGTGAATGTATAACCGTCATATTTGTTCAGTCCGTTATAGGTGGCAAACCACATATTATCGTATTTGTCCTGGGCAATATCGAATACGGTGCTTTGTGACAAACCTTCGTCCAATCCGATATGGACGAAACTGATCGGTGCGGCAGTCTGTGCGTGAAGCGGATATATGAATAGCCAAAGTAATACGGATAATATGATAGGCTTTGTCATGGTTCATTGATTGATAAGGTTTTGTAACAACAAAGGTACGAAAAAACTCTATATGAACATGCCTGCGCCGAAAAGAATAGTTGCTTTTGTTACTGCGCATATTTAGAATTGAACTTTTATCTTTAAGAATTAAAGTTTGGTTCTTATGAATTAAACTTTGATTCTTATAAACTAAACTTTAATTCTAAGTATGCGCAGTAACAAAAACAACTATATCACCTTATACAGCTCTTTCCCATTGATAAGTCGCAGGTATCTCAACAATCCCTCCATGTAGTAATAATCGGCATACGAGAGCGCGCCGTCCAACTCACTGTTACGCAGTAAGTTTCCGGTGGCATGCATCAGGATGAAGTTTTTATGGGTTCCGGGTTTTGCCAGATAGGCGGGAGAAGACAGACTTTTCAGCTGTTTTTCTCCGGCTTCAAAGTATTTCTTTCCCCGGGCGGAATAAGTGCTGAGTTCCATTAATGCGGAAGCCATAACGGCTGCTGCCGATGCATCGCGCATCTTTGAGCGTTCGGGAGCGGAGTAATCCCAGTAAGGAATCATATCTTCGGGCATGTTGGGGTGACTTAGCAGGAAATCCGCAATCTTTTCTGCGTGTTGCAGATATTTCCGGTCACCTGTTTCGCGATACATCATCGTAAAGCCGTAGAGCCCCCAAGATTGGCCGCGAGACCAGGTGGAGTGCGCCGTGTCGTCCGAACCGTTGTTCCAATCGTACTTGCGCATGGCTCCCGTTTCCGGTTCGTAGTCCACAACATGCGGACAGGACATGTCTTTGCGGTAATGATATTTCATGGTTTTGTCCGCATGGGAGACGGCGATATGCCTGAGTGTGGTATCGCCGGACATTTTGTAGGCTTCCATCAGTAATTCCAGATTAATCATGTTGTCTATGATGACCGGAAAGAGCCAGTCTCGTTTTACATCCGGTTCCCACGACATGATAAGTCCTGTTTTGTACGAGTAACGCGAGGTCAGCGTTTTGGCAGAACGGAAGATGATGTGGCGGTAGGCCTTGTTCCCGGTCAGCAGATAACCGTTTCCGAAGCATGAATACATTTTGAAACCTATGTCATGGTCGAAAGCATTGTTCTGTTCTCCTTCCATCAAGGCGGTGGCTTTCTCGGCACGCGTTTTCCATGTATCTTCTCCGGTGTAGGTGTACAGATACCATAACGTACCGGGGAAGAAGCCTGCCGTCCAGTCTGTTTTGGGTTGTAATCCCCGTTGGATAGAGCGTGGAAGCAGTCCGGTTTTCATAACTTCGTTGTACATGGCTTCCGATTGTGTTTGCGCCACCGTGAAGGCATTTGCCACCCATGCGGGCACCTCCTTCACCTGAAGAGGGTGCATTTGCCGGGCTGTCAGGATACTTTGGCAACCCAGCAGGGTTAATGCCAATAGCAGTACGGGTCTTTTCATGATACGATTCGTTTTTGTTTATACGAGTGTATTTTATTCAATTATAAGATGTTTCATTTCTTCGTCTATCTCTTTTTGGAACTCTTTGATTCGGGCGTACATCTGCTCTGCGATTTCAGGATGTTGTGCTGCCATATCGTTACTTTCCTTGGGGTCGGCTTCCATGTCGAAGAGGGCAAGGCCGATGTTTCCGCCTTTGGCAATCTGTTCGCCGGGCAGTCCGTCCTTGCCGGGAGTTTTTACGATGCGGTAGCTATGCGGAACTACGCATTTCCATTTTCCGTCGCGCAGAGCTTCCACTACGCCGTTGTATACAAAGTAGAAAGGCCGGTGTCCTGTTTCCTCTCCGGTAAGGATACCCCAAGCGTCTTGTCCGTCGAATTTATTCATGCGGGGCATCTGCGATTGGGTGAGGTTTACCAATGTCGGCGTGATGTCGAGGGCGGAGAGGAACTGGTCGCTCACCTTGCCTGCGGGGATTACGCCCGGCATACGGACTACGAAAGGTACGCGTTGTCCGCCGTCGAAGGTAGTTCCTTTGCCTTCACGCAGTCCGCCGTTGCTGCCGCCGTGATTACCGTAACTCAGCCACGGGCCGTTGTCGGAAGTAAACATGACAATGGTATTTTCGTCCAGCCCGTTGGCTTTCAGGGTTTTCATGATTTCGCCTACGCTCCAGTCTATTTCCATGATTACGTCGGCATAAAGGCCTTCACCGGATTTTCCTTTGAACTTGTCCGATACGCCCAATGGCACGTGAGGCTGGGTATAGGGCAGATAAAGGAAGAACGGTTCCGCCTTGTGGTCGTTGATGAACCGGATGGCACGCTCGGTCAGTCTTGTGGTCATTTGGTTGACGGGAGCGTTGTATTCTATCACACGGTCGTTGTCGTAGAGCGGCAGTGCCGGATAGGCATGGTCGGGTGCCGGGTGGTAAGGCCACATATCATTGGAATAGGGAAGACCGAAGAATTCGGTGAAGCCGTGGCGCAGCGGCAGATATTCAGGCTGATATCCTAAATGCCATTTGCCTACGATTCCTGTGGCGTAGTCGTTCTGTTTCAAATATTCCGCCAGAGTGATTTCACTGCGTTTGATACCGTTTTCCGAGGTATCGTCTACTACGCCCGGTACTCCTACACGCTCGGCGTAACGTCCGGTGAGCAAGGCGGCACGGGAAGGGGTGGAAGCGGCTGCTCCGGCGTAGAAATTGGTGAAACGGGTTCCTTCGGCAGCCAATCGGTCCAGGTTGGGAGTTTGCAGGTGCGGACTGCCATAACATTTCATGTCGCCGTATCCCTGGTCGTCGGTCAGCAGGATTACGATATTGGGTTGGCGGGCGGATTTGTTATCTGCATTTCCGCTCTCGGATTGCGTTGTTTTGGAGCCGGTGCAGGATGATAATCCTGCAGCAGCCAAACATACTATGGATAGTTTATTCATTGTGCGTTATTTTAAGTACTTCTTCATGTTACTTTTTGGGGATGTTCACTATTATCGGCGTAGCTGCGTACAAGTCCGATTGATAGTTGTATTTTGCCGCATCGCGGCTGTCCGGCAATTCTACCGTAACCTTGCTGCCTTTGCCTTCTGATGTTATCGTAACGGTTTCGCCTTCGAGCGGGTATACGCCTTTGGTTTGATAGGTATAGGTTCCGGCGGGCAATTTGGCGGATGTGCTGAAAATCAGAGTTTGTTTCTGCCCGTCCGGCATCGGGTTGTTTACGGACAATATCCATTCCGCTCCATTATCACGCAGCATAATCTGTGCCACATCATTGGAAGTTACCGTGGTTTTGCCTACGGAAATGCTTCCCGGCCTGAAGAAAGCATACTGCCAGGTTTTGTCCGTATCGGAATATACCGCATGTGCGGCACCGTCTTGCATGGTGAATTCCAGGTCTTTCAACAAGGCTTCCACGCGTTCCGGCATTTCTTCCGCACTGACGTTGGGAAGCTGTATGTAACGGTAGGCGTTATCCCCGTTTTGTCCGGGCTGCACTCCATGGCTTACGGCGATAATGAAATTCGGTTTCTTATCGGCTATCGTGCGGTCGGTGATATTTATTTCCTTACCGCTCTTTATTTGTAATGACAGTTGTTTTACCGGTAAGATAACATACCCTTTGCTGCCTTGATGCAGCCAGCATACATCTTTTATTTCCTGTGTGAGGTTTACTGACTGTCCGGGCTCTACGGTTTGTATTTCTTCACCCGCACACCAAGTCAACGGACTGTTCAATGCGGTTTGGTCGATGAAAGTTGTAATCTCATTTCCTTGTCCCGGACGCAGGCGGGCGATATCGCTTCCCAAAGCGATGATTTTGTCCTCGATGAAATGGTAACTCTTGAACGCGGTGGCCGAACTGTATGTTTCTTTCGGCAGATGGTGATAGATACCCATGCCGGCTTTGCCGTCTGCCAGTACTCCGGATATTTTATTCAATCCCGGTAATGAAGCTTGTGCGCCGCCTTTGGCGGGTAACGGATCGGTACGCCATTCTTCCGTCAGTCCGGGCAGGGCGTGCCAGTCGAAGTTGCGGATAACCTTGTCGGAATATTCATCTCCTTTTACTTTAACTTGCAAGATACCGTATCCCATGTGCCAAGAGCGGCGTACTTTTTTGCTGAAGTCTTCGGCGCCTACGGTACGTTCCGATTTCAGTTTCAGCGAAGCGTAGAATGGGGTTTCGTTTTCACCGCGGCGGTGTACAAGGTACTCATTTACCCAATAGGCATCCGTTCCCGAATATTCAAACGTATTGTTTTTTAGCTGCTTGCAAACATCTTTTAATTCCTCTACGCCGTTCAGTTTGGAACCTTTATTCTGTGCATTTAACATGGAATTGACAGCCTGGATATAGGTTTTGGTAGTAAATCTGTGCATATCGTCGAGGAAAGAACGTCCGGCGACAAGGAAATCCATACGTTGCTTGTAAAACAGTTTCGGATATACGTTCAGCAGGCGATCCAGTTGGAATTGGTAATATTTATCACCTATCTTGAATTTGGTATTTCTGAAATAGCTATACCCGTTGTTACAATCTGTCAGCCATTCGAAGCCATAAGCTACCATAGCGGCATCGGTGGCATTGGCAATATGATGCGATACTGTTCCGTCAGGCTGGAAGCCGGATTGTATATATTTATGAGCTACAATATTATATTTAGTCATCCATCGGCTGACATCCGCTACAATTCCGTGGGGGCTCCAACCGGGTGAGTAACTGAATCCTTTAAACGGTTGGTCATGGTAGAAATCACTGTACCAGTACTGTACGTAAGTCAAGGGACGGTTGTAGTCTGCCCAGATGATAGGCAGCGCCAGCATAGTACGTGACCGGTGCCCGAGATTGGCATCCGCCCATGCACCGGACGAGTAGATGGTGTCTTGCAGTTCGCCCCAGCGTCCATTGGGATTGTCGATGGCACGGCGGTTTTCTATCTCGGCAAAGAAGATTTGCAGGTAACGTATCAGGGCGTTATGCACTTTCAGACAGGTTTCGTCTTGATTGCGCATGCCTTTCAGCAGTTCGGGCATCAGATGGAGTACGGGCACTACCAGCGGGTCAGTCAGTGTCCATTGGTGGGTAGGTGTTTGCATTCCTGCCATTTTGTGCGCTTGCAGCATACCGAAACCGTCACCGGTACAGTTGCCGATCGGCCTTCCGTCTACCATAACCTCGTTACCCTCTACGGGTACGGAATTGGTATAGGTCAATATCGCTTGATACAAGGTTTCTCTCAATTCTTTTCGTTTTTCGGGGTTACCCTTAGGACCGTATATTTTTGAAGTGGCGTAAGAGTAGCCCAATCCGCCTATTTGATTCACGACTTTCTCCCAATCGTATTCTATGGTTCCGGTAGGCAGATGGTCGTTGGTTGGATCGAACTTGGCTACATAGTCTTGCGGACGTCCTTGGTAACATTTCTCCAGTCCGGCAAATTTCCAGCCGTTGTTTTTCAGTTCGTCAATCTTGGCGGCCACTTCATCATCGGAGTATTTGATACGTCCGTATAGACGTTTGTTTTCAAGTGTCTTGGGAGTATAACGTCTGTTGAACAAACTCCATAAAGTTTCCTTTACAACTTTGACGTTGATATTGAACTTTTTCAGTTGTTTGTCACCGTCCTTCAAGGCTATGGTCAGGCGATGATTGGAAGGGGCACTGCCTGTACTTTGACCTTTGGCTACGGTAAGTACCCCCATAATACGTTTGGATAAGTCGTATCGGGTTTCCAGATTGAATAATCCGTCCGCCTGTTTGAGGATTTCGAAATGATAGCCGGCAGGAATGGGGCTTGTCAATACATCCTTGTTTCTTTCCAGATGGATACGGCCGATAACTTCGGTTCCTTCCGGACTGTTTACCGGAATATCGAAATAATTGGCAAATACCTTTTCCTGTGCTACTGCGGTAAGCAACATATTAGGACATACAAGCAGCACGATTACCAAAAATAGGATTTTGTTTCTCATGATTTATACAGAATATTTAATAGTTAGTAATATTTTAAGTATTTCTCTTGCTCCTTTTTTATTGTTTTCGAGGATAAGCAAAAGTAGAACATAAAATCAAGACCGGACTTCAACATTGTTTTTTAAAGTAATAGTATTCATCAACATATTATAATTCTGTATGATTGGATTATAATCCTGTTCTAAATAAATGGATAATGTGCAAATTTGTTTTTGCGCTCATTTAATGTAGGGGGGGAGGCGCAAAAACAAATAATGCACATACAACAGAATTCAGGCCGATTTCTATAAGCGGGTGAGTCAAGGCAGCGTACGGGTAGACCCCGGTACATAGTTTATCATTTCTGTAGTTTCATATTTCCCGTTTTGTTCGTCGTACAGTACATAAGAGCGAGTATATTTTCTGTAATACTCTTCCCCGCCCAATATGAGGTGACCGCTGCCATAACTTAATACGGTTGGGGTTTCTGTACTACTGATGTATAGTTCGGGCGGATTGGAAGCGTCCATCTCTGCCCGAATGCTCCATGAACCACAGTGAAAGACATTGCCGTTACGGCTGATTTCTTGAGTGGGAGCATTGTCGGGAATCACTTGGATGATGGCGAGTATACGCGTCTTATCGCATCCTTCCACGTTGGCTGTCATATGCCACTGGTTTGGATATTGCGGATCATAGACGGGCTTGGGTGGAACGACAAACAGGTCTGTTTGCGTAAGATGCATATTGTCATTGCAATACAGATGCGTTACGGCAGAGAACGCTTTATTGTTGTTTGTAGTCGTCAGTTTCCGGTTATTATTATCAATGATGAATTGGGTGGGGCTATGCAATAACCAATTCCATTGTACGGCTTCACTGGCTTCCAATTCATCATAGATTACTACGATGTCGGGATGTAACATTGCTATGTGCCGATAATATTTGGTAAGCGGTGTTATGCCAAATCCGTTTTCCGGGGTTTGCTCGATACCTGCTTTTTCCAATGATTTTATCCACATAGGGTCATCTGTCAGGCTGGCGTAGGCATGCGAAGCATCTCCGGAACAGTAGGTGATATGCTGCCCGCCCATGGCGCAATTGATATTGCCGTAGCCTTTGGTTGTGAACGGTTGTCCGATACCGTTCACAAGAATGGTGTTGTGTGCCCGGCTGTGTCGGTAAGACATCAGGTTATGGGCATCTTCAAAATTTAAATAGTAGCCGGTACTGCGATATACGTCTGCTCCCTTGTATATTAATTGGAATGCATTTTGGTTGGATACCGTATGACTGCCTGAACCGAAAATACTTGAACGGAAGCCCAATGCCAGATTCTTTTTGGTGTTTCCTAAATCGGAGTGCATCATTACTTCTCCGATATCCTGATGCCAAGTAAATTTAGGAGCATTTTCCGGTAGGGTTGTATTGTAAGTCGTTTTGTCGCGAACAATACGGTAAAGCCGCATCAGTATGTCGTCATGAAGCGCTTTTGACGATTGAGCGGCTAACCAACCGGCATAAGGGTCACCGGTTTCGCGCGCCAGAAAATCGGCGAAACCTATTTGTACTCGTCCCGGTGACTCCAGTTTTTCATTTCCATCACCAAAACCGATATTTTTGGACTCCGGTTGCCAGGTATAAGCGAGTGCTTTACCTGCATTCTGATACCACGGATGCTTCATGAAATCGACTTTGCAGATGTAAGAAAGCAACATCGGCATATAGTGTAATGTTTGTATATTGGTACCATAGTAGCTGATTCCATTTTGCCAGGCGCCATCCCGGTTAAAACCGGATGCCGGGGCGCGGGCAGTCCATAATTCATAATAAAACTCCATCATGAGGCGTATTTCGTCTTTATATTCTGTTTTGTCGTATAGCATGAGGGCTATTTGGAAGAAGACACGCATGTTCTGTTGCCAAAAGTGGTTGTCGAATATATGGTTCTCCTTGCTGCCGCAGTGTACTTTGTAATATTTACGCATGATGCGTATCATTACGTCTTCGATAGCTGCCTTTTCTTGTTGGTTGAGCCGCCCCATTAACAAATCATACCCTTTCAGATAACATCTGCCTACGTTGGTGGCGAGAAAGTTGTCGCTGAACAATAACTGGTCACTGACAGGATAAGCCAACAGTTGCGTAATTATTTCGTGCGCTTTTGTAAGATATTGTTCATCCAGCGTCAGTAGCCAGGCATCGTGCAGATACATCATTTCATTGCATAAGGTGCTGGAAATATCCCATACATGCAAGTCTCCCATGGTTGTGTATTCTTTTCGTAGGGCTGTTCGTGCACGCCCCAACATAGCGTTGTACTCCGGATGGGAAGATGCCCTTTGGCGCGCTTCCGGCAGTTCATTGTCAAAGTAGCACTTAAGCCGCGGATGATTGTGCGGCAAATTATTGTAAAAAGTAGTGAAAGGCGGTGTGACAAACCGGGGAATATCATCGGTGATTTCAAATTGATAGGCATCGCTCCATTCGCCGGCACTGCCGCTGGCGTCGATGTTGCGGAAACGCCAGTACCATACGCCGTTTTCCAATATTTTGTGCGGATTGTACATACACCATTCCACAGCTTCCGACAGGGTGGTATGCGATTCTGCGAAGTCTTGCCGTGTGGAGAGTGCAAACTGAAGTAGTTTTCCGGTCTTCATCTGCTGCGGAACGATGAGCGGACATGGGTTTAGGTAAATCTTGTTATCCGCTTTCGGGTAGGGGTTCTCGCGTATCTTGTCGTGATAGGCTTCTTGCAGCTCTACTGCCGGCGGTTCTTCGGCGGTTGGGAGGGTGGGTGCAGGCTCGTCGGAACATGCATTTCCGACAGACAATAATACAAAGATACTTGCGATGAAACAGGAATCGCGGACTGTGTTTTTCATATTGAATGGTGGTATTAAAGAAAAAAGAGAAAAGGAGAAAATGGAGGAACTGTCGTTTGCACGATATTCCTCCGTTCTCTCCATTATATATTAAGTAGGTAGATTAATATACTTCAAGTTCGCAAATGGAAGCTTCGCAGGGATTTCCGTTACTGACAGAAGAGTGAATGAACAAGCGCACATAGCGTTTTTTCACAGACTTGAAAGTGGCTTCCCATACCGAACTTTTACTTTGATTACATTCGCGTTCCACTTCTTTAACTACGGGTTTCCATTTCTCACCGTCATCGGATACTTCTATACTGTACTTGGCGACACGGTCTGCATAATCTCCGTTTACAACCACTTTGCTGAATTTGGTTTTCTCGCCGAAGTCAATCTGCAACCAGGACTCGGCAGCTCCCTTGATAGCGCTCCAACGTGTTTTGTTGTCACCGTCTACCGCTTTATCCGGGCCATAGTTTGCCGGACGCGCCCATTCGCTGCTGGCTGTTATTGTCTTGTTTAAGGCTAAGTTTTCTTGTGCCTGTGCATAAGCGCTCATTAAGAATAAGCCAAATGCCGCAAAAATAATCTTTTTCATAATCTTAATTTTTTAATTAGAACATAATCTTAATTTAAATAAGTAATTAGTTTAGAATGTAAGGATCGGACGCATCCATCGTTTGATATAAGGATTACCTTTCGCGGTATCTTTAGCAGGGTCTTCTACAATACCATATTTACTATCGGAGAAATTGACATGCCATTCATGCCCTGTACTGAGGAAAGATACCGTATGGTATTCCCACTCTGAACCATTATATAAGGTGTTCATCAGGGTAACTTTTTCTACCCCCTCATCTATCAGATTTTGTAATGCTTTCTTTACAATGCCGTCTGTTTTTGTTTCCGGATTATAATAGTGGTGTTGCAAGTCTCTCATTTGTCCGGCACAGGGACAATACCATCCGCTACTTCCTTCAGGAGCTTCTAAAACATATTTATTGTTTGTAAATTGGGTTAAAGCACCATACTGTCCTTTACCTTCGGAACCTTCCTCTGAATGCGATTTTAGTAACGCCTGGGTATTGGAGTATCCTGTATAACCGGTGCCATCTTCATCAACGGTCAGACGGGACACCTCTTCTAAAGGTAGAATACTCTTTTTATCCGTGCTTTGCAGACGTACACCACCACCGGCTACTCCATCAGTGTCAAACAAAGCCAGTGCATAACCTTGTATTTCCTTATCCCGGAATATCTCGCCATAATCCTCGGTTTTGTCGCCTTTGCCCATACCTACTTTAAAGATAACACCAATTACAGGATTATCGGTATCGGCTATGTAGTCTTTGGAGTAACTTCCGTCTTTATACAGGTAATCTCCCACATGCGGACGTTTTACCACGTTACCGTTTGCTTCGTTGTTTTGGTCCGGTGTATTCCATGAATCTGATACGGTTACTTCTATTTGGGCGTCTTCAGGGCCGAATATCTTTTTCCCCATCAGATATCCGCGGGCGAGTATGCGCTTATTGCGCACAACCGGAATTCCGGCGGGAATTTGTTGTGTATATTGTTGGTTGTTCCGGTTAACAAAATTCATGGAGATTGTTTCCAAAGCAAGTTCTTCTCCGGCAGAGGCAAAGATATAGGCGGTTGATACGATGCGCTCGGTATTGGTGTCCGGTTCATCGGCTGCAAACTCCCGACTGTGGTTTACTTCTGTTTGGTTCAGAGGCTTTTCGGTAGAAACATTGTATTCCGTAGGCATTTTCAGTGTTATGTTCATGCTTTTGCCTATGCTGAAGTTGGCTTCGTCTTTTTCCATAAAGACTACTTTGCAGAAAGGACGTTGCAGGGTCGCGGTAACGTTACTTGCAAATTCCGCTTCTTTAAAGAATGTGGTTTTTCCGCAGAAGGCATCGCAGGCGTTGTTATAGAAAAGAAGCGACGGATCTTTTACGGCGATTTTCTTCAAATCTTTTGTGTCGTAATATTTGTCGGCGTAATGTATATATTTCACTTTGTCGTTTACACTGATTTCTTCTGTCGGAGCATTGGCTTCTACGTAGTCTGCCCATATCAGACAGTCGTAGGAAGCGGATTCCAGTTCTGTCTCAAAAACCAGCAGTTCTTGTCCGTCTGCTCCGTAACCCAACTGCTCACTGCGATAGACGAGAGCGGGAGTCTTATTCTGGCTCCATACTTCGAGGATGCAACGTAGCTGGTGTCCGTCCTCAAAGGGTAGGGCAGTACGGGTTGCCGCATCTTGGGGCAGAGTGGCCGATATACGGATACGGTTACTCTCACTTGGACTTTGCTTTACCTCTTCCTGGCTGCATGCGGTTAACAGGAGTATCCACAAGGTGGATAGAGCGTATAGTATATTGTTTTTTGTTGTCATGATAGCTGTGTTTAAAGTTTAAAAAGTCAGGATGAGGCGGAGGGATGCCGGACAATCTGTTTTTCCGTTTGTTCCGGAATTGCCATATGATTCACTTTTCGATGTAACAAAACGTCGCGGCCATATTTTATTATTGGATGTAGCAGTACTGCTGCTCCAATAGGTTGCGGCTTGTAATAATTGGGCTTGTTGAAGATTTTGTAATTCCTTTAATTGGCTTCCCACTATGTTGTATGTCAGTTCTGCTACTTCACCCGAAGGCTTCTGGGCATATACTTTTAGGAACTCTTCCATTTGACTTCCGGCGGGAATGTACCAACCGCTTGTGTTTTTTGGAGTTGCGTTTTGCTCTTTGAATGTTTTGAGTCCCGTTATGGGGGCGGTATCTTTGCTCGCATCTATGGCGATGTATATATTCGTATTTTTGAAACCGGCTACATCGGGAATTTTTCCGCCTTCATAAGGATTGATTCCATACTCTGCGGTGAGCTCTTGGGTAATGATGGCTTGTTGTGAATCAATAGCATCCTGCAATGCTACGACCCAGCCTTGAATTTCTTCTTCTGCGAATGTTATGTCCGGATAGTTGGCTTTTGTATCATCTTTACAAGTACTGTTGGCATCGTTTTTTAATGCGAATATTATGCCAATAGCCGGATTATCATCTGTGCCCTTGTACTCTTTCGACCATGTGCCGTCTTTATAGTAGAACGAACCCACATGCGGTTTCTCTTCCATAGGATCTCCTGCGTCAATATCTTTTTCCCAATCGGTGCTGAAGTCGAAACTAAGGGTGATATCCCCTTCGAATATTTGATCGGATATCAAAGCGCCATTGGCGATGATGCGTGTGTTACGTATAATAGGAACGCCTGCCGGTATTGTTATATCCCGGATATCGTCTCCAATGGTAAAAGTCAGGTCTATATTGCCGAGCGATGTTTGATTGGACGTTGCGAATATATAGTTGCTAAATAAGGTGCAATCGTCTGCCGGAGTATTTGTCATGTCCGTGCGTGTCCATTCAATAATGCTTTCTTCACTTAAAGGGGCTTCTGCGCCTACATCGAATCCTGAGGGAACTTTATAGCTGACCAGCATTTGGCTGCATGTTTTGTATGCATCAAGGTTCTTCTCTTTAATGATGAGTTTGGAGAACGGGCGTGCCAATTCAGCTGTTGATTTATAGGTTTCACCGGCTTTTTCCAACACGAATTTGTCGTAGAAGGCATCGCAGGCGTCATTATTGAACAATCCGGCGTCTTTGGTATCTTTTATTGTCACTTGTTTCAGGTTTTGGGTAGTGGAGTAAAACCGGTCTTCGTAGTGCATATATGTATATCCGTCTAATTCTAAGTTTTGTGTTTTTGCGTTTTCGGCTACGTAGTCCGCCCACATCAGGCAGTCATAATTTCCGGTTTCTGTCAGTTCAAAGTCAAAGACAAACGAAGCTTCTCCCTTTAAGGCGGTTATTTCCTGACGGTGTTTCAATGTAGGAGTGTCACCTTGTGTCCAAACTTCGAGGATACAACGTAATTTATATCCTTCCATAATGGGGAGTGCTCTGGTAAGAGGAGTTTCTTGTGGAAGCGTAGCGCTGATTTGCACGGAAGAAACCGTTGGACCGGATGAATCGGTTATTTCTTCATTACTGCATGCTACAGCGATAAGCCCCATACAAAGAAACATGACAAACTGTAATAGATTTCTTGTTGTGTTCATAATATTACTTTAATTTAAAGAGTCTTTATGCCTTAACTTCCGGATACAGGAGCCGAAAAAGATTAAGAACACATTGCAAATATAGATGCTTATACTATTGAGAGGGCTAAAATTTGTTGAAAGAACTTTCAGTCTTGTAGTGAAAATGCCTTATTTGAGTGGTTCTTAGGCCTGTTTTATAAAATGAGCGATGTATATGGGGAAATATACATCGCTCGGCGCTTATGAAATGTCTTTACCGACAGAAACTGATAAAAACCACCGGTAAAGAACAGAGGGGACTTAGAAAGTTAGGATGAGGCGAACTGAGCCATTACCTACAGTGTTTGCTGCACCATCAGAGTTAGCACCCCAACTGTTTTTCCAACCATACTTATAAGGGTCTTGTGGTGTTCCCTTACCTGTTCTATTTACTCCATATACTTGGCTGGTACTAAAGCGAACGGGAACCCATGCTGTATACTCCTCTGACTCAGTTGGCTTAATAGTGGTTATGGCTATACTACTGCATAAATAATTACTTGTACCAAGCACATAACTTTCCACATTCAAGGCTCTTATCGCTTTTTCTACGACTAAGGGGATATTAGGTTTTTCCGTTTTTTTCTCGTTGAAATCTTGTTCGGTAGGAGTGTTGGTTGGTGCTTCTTCTCTCTCTGAATATACAGATAGTAGAGCTTGGAGTTGTGCATAATCAGGGATATACCATTCTGTAGCTGTACTTGGAGTTGTATTTGATGTTCTATATTGGGTTACGGCGTTTTTAAATTCAACTTCTACGTTATCGTTCTGCAAGTACTCAATTGTACTATTATATCCTTTGATTTCTGGTTTTTTATGAATAGAAAAATTGATAGGATGGCTTTGCTCATCCCTACCAAAATCCTTCCCGCTAGCAAGTACATTACCTGCGTTTGCGACATCTGTCAAAGCTACTACATAGCCATGTAATTTGTTGTCTTTAAAGTTTTTACCGTCTGTTAAGGTGTAGTTGGATATATTGTCCTTTATGTTGTATCTGCCGGTTGAAGAAATCTCTCCATTTTCAGCCACCGCAAACACAACCCCGATAATATTTGCTTTATTCTCTTCAGTAACTTCGGAGCAGGTTGTTCCATCGTTCAAGTAGTAGTCTCCAACTTTAATTGTAGGTTCGACGTTGATGTCGTCTTTGGTTTCGTCTGCGTTCCAGTCTGTACTGAAATTGAAATCTAAAGTGACCCCGTCACTAACTACAGTTCCCGCATCAAGAAGGCTGCCGGTTGCGATAGTTTTGGTATTGTTCTTAATGGGCATACCGGCAGGGATAGTCAAAGCTTTGGCTGTTCCATCAGTTGGAGTAATAGTTAATTTTATATCACCTAAAGCTACATCAGCTGCTGTACAGGGAATATAGGTAGAGAACAAAATAGCATTTTCTGTTGTGGCGTCAGAAGCAGCTGCAGTAATTGTTTTAGTATAAGTAATAGAGGCTTTGTCATTCCATGTCGTAAAGTTAGAAACATTTATTCCCATTGCATGCTTCGATTCTACTTTAATTTCTCCTGTAAAGTTTTTGAAGTTTTCTACTGTCTTCTCTTTTAGAATTAATTTTGCAAACGGACGTTTCAACACTACCGGTTCTGTTGTAACTGCAGCAGCTCCCTTTGTTATTTCCATATTACCGCAAAATGCATCGCAAGCATCATTATCAATGAGGTCTGTCGTATTTGTTGTCATAACAGCAATACCTTTCAATCCACTGTATTTATTACTACCACCATATTTAGTGTTGTAGTACTTATCCGTAAATAAGTTTTCTGATGTAGTAATACTTTCAGGAAGAGAAGTAGCGTTTCCTTCCGCCGGTGTATTATTCGTAATAAAATCCGCCCACAGTAGACATTGGTAAGTACCCTGCTCTATGACCTTAAACTCGAAGTTGAGGTCTGAGCTATTACCGACCAACTTTTCATGACGTTGCAATAAACTGGTGTAACTCTCATCCCATACTTCAAGGATGCATCGTAAGTAATGTTCGTCCTTAACGGGTATTTCGCCCGCCGTTCGTGTCTCTGCAAAATCTTCGGGTAGGCTGGCACTGATACGTACGGTATTATTCTCTTCTGAGTTTCCTGTCATTTCTTCTTTACTGCAAGAGGTATGGAACAATGCAGTAAGCAAGAACATTACCAGTCCGGTAAAAACTTTTTTCGTGTTCATAATATTACATTAAAATTAATTGGAAATAAGTTTATCTGTGTTGCAAATATAGGCAAGATGACTGAAAGGGACTTTTAAGTGTGTTGAAACAACTTGCAGATTTGTTGTAAAAACAGGCTTTTTATATCGAAAGCAATGATTCTCATAAAGAAAAAAGACCGAAGTAAAGTATGTTGAAACTTTAGCTCCGGTCTTTTTAAAACTAAAAAACGTATCCTGAAAAATGAGTTGTTATTCCTCTATAATCAAACGGAACCCAACATTGAACACTCGTTGATAAGGATAGAATCCTTTACGTGAATGTGATGTGGAGAATTTTGGGCGTTCTATATACGAACCGCCACGTACTACCTTATGTTCGGATGTTGTTTTGGAAGCTGCATTATAAGGGTAGGGGGTGTAGTCCGAACGTGTCCACTCGGCTACATTGCCATGCATACAGTACAGTCCGAAAGGATTGGCTTCGTACTTTTTACCGCCAATCTGTACAAGTTCACCATCGTCCACACTTTCTTCTTTGGGTAGGAATGTATAGTACTTGTACCATGAGTTGTCCGGTTTCATAGGTTTGGGGTCTACACCGGCCACGGCGAAGAGCAATGTGGTTTTATCGGCGAGATTGTCTTTTTTACCGAAATCGCTGTTTTTGGTTCCGTACCAGAAGTCCGTGTCGCTGCCGGCACGACAAGCCCACTCCCATTGGGCTTCGGTAGGAAGCGTAATCTTCAGTCCGGTCTTGGCGCTCAACTTCTTGCAATATTCCATGGCGTCGTTGTAGCTTACGCGTATTACGGGCTGCTGCGGTTCGTTGGCGGGATATCCCTGTACCACGTGGTCTTTCCATTGTTGGTCTACATACCGACTGTCGTGTTCGGGGAATATGACGTTGTACTGCTGGTTGGTAACTTCCAGCTCACCCATCCAGAAAGCTTTGTCTATTTTTACTTTGGCGGTGGGATATGCATCGGGTTCGCCGTTGTAACTACCCATTACAAATTCTCCGGCGGGAATGCGTACAAAGTTCAGCTTCACACCCGGGGCTATTTCTATGCTCTTATGGATTCCGCCGCCGGCTTGTGCCTGCTTGGCTTTTGCCGTTTCGGCATTGAAAGGCCAGCCGGCTACGGTAAGTTCTTTGGCTTCTACCGATTTCAATGCTGCGGGCATAACGGGCGTGATTTCTCCCTTGCCTTTCAGATAGGCTGCATAGTCGGCAATTTCTTTTTTCCAATCAACTCCGGCGCCGTTGGCATATTTGTCGGTAAGTTCTTTGCGACGTTTTATTTGATCGAAGCCCTTGTAGGGCAGGTAATTCAAAACATTGGCATTGAAATACCCCTTGTCGGGTGCATTGTAGTCAATCCAGTTATAGAGTTTACGCCATTCGTCATCGGTGAGCTGCACGTTGTAGTGTCCCTTTTTCAACATTCTTACCAGTTCGCTCGTGTTGGGATGATATTCATAGGGCTGCAATACCACCATGTCGCCTTCGCCGCCTTGGCGATGTACGTAAGGGTGCAGATTCAGGTAGGAAGTGCCGTAACCCAAGCGGTCTTTCTTACCACCACGCAGATCGAAAGCTTTATCGCCGTTGTGGCAGGCAATACATGCACGGTCGAGAATCGGTTGCACTTCAAGGTCGAAAGTGAATGAGCGTGGACCGCCTTCGGGCGGAGTAAGTTTATGGGCGCTCTTTTGTGAAGCCATTACGCGTTTGGGAATGGGTATTTGGTTTTGGTCTTCGTGACAGCCGATACATGATACTACCTCTCCCGGTTGTCCGGTCAGCCAGCTGCGCATCCATTGTACGGCCACACCGTCTTTGTCGAGCGGTTGAATAGAGATAGGCGTGTTGGCTGGCACTTTAAAGATAGCCGATCCGTCTTCTTCTACAGGTACAGTGCCAAGCTGGCGTTTGATGTCCCAACCCGATTGGATACCATGCCAATTGTGGTCTGATTTTGTCTTTACGTACGCGTATTCATAGGCATGCAGGCGTAGGGATTTTACGGTACCGCGTGGAATGCCGCGCAGTCCTTCTCCTTCATAAATGTCCTGAATGAAAATGGTTGCTTCTTTATCGTTCAATTTCACGCGGTCGGGGATGGCGGGTGGCATTTGGGTCTTCTTCACAAGGATGGGACTGATAAATCCTTCGCCTTCCATTTCCATCAGGCAGGTTACGTTGTCGTAGATGTCTACCAGGTAGATACCCCAAAGAGATTCTTTGGAAAGTTTGGCGGCAACGAGAAAATATTTGTCGCTCAGTGCTGTCGGTTTGATGAACTGCGGCCATACTCCATCTACAAGGCGGTCTTTAATAACTTCCTTGATAGGCCGGTTGCGGTAGGGGATTTCTTGAGTCATGCCGGCTACGCTCTTGCGCCCTTTACTCGGGTCGAACAGTATGAGACGGCCCGAACGTGCCGTGCCGTGATGTCCCGAAATGATTCCTACGAATGCAGAACCGTGCCCGGGTAATGGCTGGATATCGAATGTACTGTTGGGGAACATGGCGCCACTGCCGTAAAGCGCTTTATTTTCCGTGCCGTCGGGATTCATGTGCATAACAATGCGCGAGTAGTAGTGAGTGAGGTCGGTATACTCCCAACGGGTGTACATCACGCGTCCGTTATTCATCACTACGGGGTTCCAGTTGGCGTCTTGGTCGAAGGTTATACGACGCAGGTTACCGGTCTGCGGAGTATAGAGTACGAGGTTACCTACAGGGTCGCTCCCATTGACACAAGGCACGCCTTGATAACCGATGTTGGAGATGGCCAAAATACGTCCGTCGGGCAAATACGTACCGTCGTAGAATTCAAGGTCAGGCTCTTCATTATTGATAAGCTCTTTCAGGCCGGTTCCGTCCAGTTTTACTTCGAACACGTTCCAGCGTTTGTCCTTGCGGGTTTGGGTAAACATCACGCGGTCACCGTTCCAGTGCAGGCGGAGGTCGGCGACAGACGAACCGTTGGAAGGCTTATACACCTGACGCATCCGAATGTTTTTGCCACGAATATCGGAGAGTTCCACAATCTCGGCGTCAAAGCCGTCGCGGCGGGCAGATTCCTGATTGCTCCAATTGTTGGACTGCGTTCCAAGGTCGGGAGCCATTATTTCACGTGCTCTGGCGCCTATCTTATAGCGGGTAGCGACAATTTTGTCACTGTCCAGCAATGGATTCCCCAATAGGATGGCCCGACGGTTTTCCAACGCTTTCTGTGCTGCTGCAATGGCTTGAGGATTGTTCCGGTAGATTCCGTCAAAACCTTTGTCGACAAGTGCCAACACCTCGTCGTACATCGGCTGATATTTGGAAACGTCAAAGCCTTTTTGCTTTTTAAGGTCGGTAAAGGCGAGTTTCAGTGCTTGTACGTTGAGCCATTGCAATTCTGCTTGCAGGCCGATAACAGTGTCCATCTCTTTCAGCAGATTCAGGTAGGCTTTGGTACGTTCCTCGCCTGGTTTCATGGCATTCACTTTTTTCACCTGATTAGAGAAATAACCTTTATCTTTCAAGTTTTTGAGTAATCTGTTTACGGCTCCTTTCTCA
>ULVQ01013266.1_pt1 | contig 20773 bp, 19 predicted proteins | sample 1959591 | NCBI WGS metagenome assembly ULVQ01 (sample SAMEA4835790, study PRJEB28245) | human gut metagenome | biome: gut microbiome; material: fecal sample | place: Denmark | collected 2008
GCATTGCTAGTACGGCACCTATTATTAAAATTTTAACTCGGGGTTCATTAAGCAAAAAATTAGCAATAAAATCACTACAAAGAATAACTAATAACATAATAGAAAAATTTAAAATTAATAAGATAATAATACCTTGACTTAAGATTACTTTGCTTCTAGTTTTAGCCTCTGCTACTAACTTAGAAATAGCAATAGGCATACCAAAGCCAGCAATAGTAACAATTAGACTATATATAGGCATAATTAAAGTATATAATGCTAATCCTTCAGTACCAATAGTGCGAGTATACATAATTTTAATAATAAAACCTAATATTTTAGTAATAAAACCGCCTAAACATAATACTAAGGCACCTCTTAAAAAGTTATTCTTCATATTTAACCTCTTATTAAATATATGTATTAAATAATATTCTAAGCAGCAAAAGCTTTATATTAAGATAAAACTTCTTACAATAGAAGTGTTGTAAGTTTTTGTGTGAAAATATGATATTTTGTGTTATACTCAATATGAAGTAGAATGTCATGCAAAATGCAATGCGTTAGTTATGAGTATTTTAATAATTTTTGGGGTAAACTAGTAGAAGGTGTATATATATGAATAAGAAATATATTATTGTTTTAAGTGTTTTAGGGGTATTATTTGGGGTTTCTTTATTAGTGGGGATAAGTTATGCTTATTATATGGTAAGTGTTAATCAAACTAATAAGAATATTGTTAAGTCTTCTTGTTTAAATTTATCTATTTCTAATGAAGAAAATGTAATAAAGTTAGAAAAACAAATACCTATTATGAATGAAGAAGGTAAGAAATTAACTCCTTATACTTTTACTATTAATAATACTTGTAATTCTATGATGGGTTATAGTCTTAATTTAGAAGAGTTAGAGGGTAGTACTTTAGCATCTAAGTATATTATGACTATGGTTAATGATAAGTCTTATGTTAATATGGCTTCTTTAAGTTCTACGGATAATTATTATAGTAATTCGGTGGAATCTAGAGTCCTTGCAACCGGTTCTTTGGGACCAAATGCTAGTATTAATTATTTTTTAAGGTTATGGATGGATGAAGCAACACCAATGACTACTGATGCGATGAATAAGTCTTTTAGATCTAAGGTTGTAGTGGTTGCAACACCTACTAAGTCTGTTGATTTTGATTATACAGGTACTGAACAGACTTTTGTTGCTCCAGTTTCTGGTACTTATAAGTTAGAAACGTGGGGAGCCCAAGGTGGCAATACACTTATGCATGGAAAAAATAATATGTTTGGTGGCTATGGCTCCTATTCATCTGGAATGGTTTATTTAAAAAAAGATGAAATAATTTATTTTGATGTTGGTGGTGCCGGTGGTGATTGTACTTTACCTGGCCCAAATCCTTTATTTGGAGCTGAATGCTCTGGCGGATACAACGGAGGCGGCACTTCTATTTCTTCTAATTTAGATAATGATAATGCTGGAACTGGTGGTGGAGCTACTCATATTGCATTGACATCCGGATTGTTATCTTCATTGAAAGATAACATCAATGATATTTTGATCGTATCCGGGGGTGGCGGCGGTTCTTATTCTTGGAAAGATATTAACTATGCTGCTAATGGTGGACATGCTGGTGGATATAAAGGGGTTGATGGATTTATGTCAGTTCAATATGCTAGCAAATTGCCAGGCGGCGGTGGAACTCAAACTTCAGCTGGAACTGCTGGTACCATGCGTGGAGCTGTTGGAGGTTTTGGCCATGGCGGTGATGGCGGTAAAGTAGGTGCTTCTGGTGGTGGCGGAGGCTTTTATGGTGGCGGTGCTAGTGCACACAATGGTTCCGGTGGCGGTTCCGGCTATATAGGAAACTCTCTATTAACCAATAAAGCTATGTATTGCTACAACTGCGAAGAAAGTACTGAAGAAAGTACTAAAACTATATCGACAACATGCGCTGAAGAAACGCCAACATCAAACTGTGCCAAAAAAGGTAATGGCTATGCTAGAATAACATACATAGGATAAACAAAGGTACTAAGAAATTAGTACTTTTTATCTACTAAGTAAAGACATTTAGATAAAAATTTGATAAAATGATGGTGGTGAAGTAAAATGCAATACGATATAGATTATGAGATACTTAGTTATCCTAAATATATAAAGAGATTAAATAAAATATTAAATAATCCAGATAATGTTTATCCAGTAGAAAAATTAGAAAATTTAGGATATACATCATGTGGCTTTCCTATTGAGCATTATAAAATAGGAAAAGGACCAATTCATGTAACTTATATTGGTGGAGCTCATGGTAATGAAATAATTGGCGTTGATTTTGTAACTCAATTAATGCAAAATTTAAGTTTAGGGAAAGGATCGTTTAGAAATTTTAACCCAGCAATTTATACGATAGATTTTATACCTTGTCAAAACCCCGAAGGCTATTTTACAACAACTTATGCTTTGGAACAATTAATGGGTAATATGACACATCAAGAAATAGAAACTTTTTCTAAGAAATATTGGTCATACTATAGAGAAGATGACATTAAAGTTAATAAAGTAAATAAAATATTAAATAGTTTTGTTACTGAGTTTAGTAATGCTGGTACTAAGGAAGATATTACTAATTTCTTTTGGCAAAAATATCTAAATAAGAATATAACTTTAGATAGTATGAAAAAATTTTTAAGTAATTATTATTTTGTTAATAAAAATAAATTAGATGAGTTAGTAGACAGGGAATGGCAAAATAACTTTGGAGAGGTAAAAGAAGTAGATAATATAAGATATCATACGCAAATGTTTAATGGGGTTAATTTGGATTTATTCCCTGAATATGATGAAGCTCATGTAAATTTAAAGAACAAGTTAAAAGCAATGTATAAAGACGGATTATTTCCCGTGGGAACGTTAGCTAACTTTTTTGCTAATAGTGATGGAATAAATCTAAATGATAATAATCCTTACTTTTATGAGATAACTAAAGAAAGAATAGCTAAGTATGGTAATATTTATGCTAAACTTAGAGATAATCATATTTTGAAGAGTGTTAATGGCCCAATTGGGCTACCAAATATTAGCATGGAAGAAGATTTTCAATATTGTCCAGAAAATGAGGCTATATTAAAATACGTCCAAGACCAAGAACAAGAGCATCAATATGCCGCATTATTTAACTGCCATGGTACAGGTGGAATGCTTTATACTTATCCCGTAGATGATGATAGTAAAGTTAAAAACTTCAACTTCTATATTAATAACCGTATTGCTACAGAGTATTCGAGAAAAACAGGAAATGTTTATGAAGAATTAACGGGTACAAATAATGCTTACAAGGTTATGGGACATCCAGATAAAGTAACCGGATTTGGAGATGTACTAAGAAGTAAATATGCTGCATCATTTATTCTAGAACTATCGAAAATGGGTGGAAACCCAATAGCGCCATACGGAGACTATAAAGGAAACTATGTACCAACAATGGTAGCTAACTTTGAAGCAATGATGGTGACATTAAAAACAATATTAGAATTAAGAAACTTATATGATTTAAATTATACAGTTAATTATAATGATAATGGATATGCAAATTATGAGGTAATTAGTAAAAATACAAGGAGATAAATATGCAAAATGAATTAAAATTTAATAGTTTATTAGAATTAAAAACAAGATTAAAACCAGCATTAAATTCTAAGTATTTAGAATTAAAAAGAAAACATATAGATTATGTAACAACAGAAGATATATGGGAATACTTAAGAAATACTAAATGGTTAAATACTAATAATTTATCTTTAGCGGCAATGGTTGATGATATATTAAATACTAATAGTGATTATTTTAGAGATTATGTCTTAAAAAGAATAGAAAATAATAATCCAGTTAGTGAACTACCTAAAACTAAAGATAAATATAATGAATTACTATAAAGAGAGTGATAATATGAATGAGATAGATAAGAGTTACGAAGAGGTAACGTTTGATAAACTTTATGATACAGTAGCGTCTTATATAACAAAGAGTAATGAATTAGATACAATTACTAAAGCATATAAGTATGCAGCAAAGTGTCATGAAGGCAAAAAAAGACTAAGTGGGGAAGATTATATAAGTCATCCAGTTAATGTCGCCTATATTTTAACAGATTTAAATGTTGATTATGTAACAATAAGTGCAGCTTTACTTCATGAAACAATTAATCATGGTGGGTCAACTTATGAAGATATAAAAAATGAATTTGGTAGTGAGATAGCAGGAATTGTAGAATGTATCTCGAAGATAAATAGACTAACTTTAAGTGATGATAAAGAGGCTTCAGCCATAAATTTAAGAAAAGTTTTAGTTGGTTTATCAGAGGATGTTAGAGTATTATTTATAAAACTTGCTGATAGATTACATAATATGCGTACTATATGGGCATTAGATCCTGAGGCTCAAAAACAAAAAGCAAATGAAACAATATCGGTATTAATTCCAATTGCCCATCGTTTAGGTATTAACTCAATTAAAAGTGAACTAGAAGATTTATCTTTAAAATATACTAAACCTGATGTATATAATGATATATTAGAAAAACTTAATGATTCGAGAGAGACATTAAATGAAGAATTAGATGAAATGAAACAAACTTTGGCAACACTTTTAAGTGAACAAGGAATATCATTCTATATCAAGGCCCGGGTTAAAAGCGTTCATAGTATCTATGAAAAGATGGCTAAGGGTAAGAAATGGAATGAAATATATGATATCTTAGCTTTAAGAATAATCGTGGATAAGGTAAGTGATTGTTATTTAGCTATTGGTCTAATTCATTCGAAATTTAGACCAATTCCTAAGCGTTTTAAGGACTATATTGCCATGCCAAAAGAGAATATGTATCAATCTTTACATACTTCAATCTTTGGAATTGGAGGTTATGTATATGAAGTTCAAATAAGAACCCATGAAATGGATGAAATAGCGGAAAAAGGCATTGCATCGCACTGGTCATATAAAGAACATACAGCTGGTGGTGTTCAAAATGTCTTTGAACAAAAATTAGAATTATTTAGAAACTTAATTGAACAACATGGGGAATCTTTAGCGGATAGTGAAATTTCTAAAGAAATATCAAATGAAGCTTTAGGAAGTATGATATATTGTTTTACACCAAAGGGTGATGTTGTAGAATTACCAGCTTTTGCTACCCCGGTAGATTTTGCATATCGTATTCACTCTAAAGTTGGAGATACAACCGTAGGGGCAATAGTAAATGATGTTATGGTACCACTAGATCATAAGTTACAAGATGGTGATATTGTAAGTATCAAAACTAGTAATTCAGGAACTCCTTCAAAAGAATGGCTAAACTTTGTTAAAACAAGTCAAGCAAAAAATAAAATAAAATCGTATTTTTCAAAACAAGATAGAGAAGAATATATAAAGAAGGGAACGGCTCTTTTAGAAAGAGAGATTAGAAAACGTAAATTAAGTATTAGTGAAGTTTTAAATCAAGATAATATTAATAAGATATGTAAAGATTTAAAACTGGATAATTTAGATGATATTTATTTATCTATTGGTTCTTTAAGATTTACCCCAACATACATTTTAAACATAATTTATCAAGATAAGAAAGATGTTCAAGATATCTTATTAGAACGTGTTGGCAATCGTAAGAAGCAAAATGAAACTGATTATAAGAGTGATATTATTGTTAGTGGTTTTGGCGATATTAAGGTCTCTATTGCTAAGTGTTGTAAGCCTATTAAGGGTGATGATATTGTGGGATATATTACTAAGGGTGAGGGTATAACTATTCATAAGAGTGATTGTAAGAATGTTTCTAATACGGAGAGATTAATTGATGTATCATGGAATGTTAATACAACAAGTGAATATTATACTGACTTAGTAATAAGAACTGTAAGTGGTAAAAATTATTTATTAGATATAATCTCTTTAGCGTCAACTAAGGATATATATATAGATTCATTTAATACTAAGGAAGAACAAATTGAAACAGTATATAAAATAACTGTTAAAATAAGTTCAGTTGATAAACTAAATGGTTTTATTAATGCTTTACAAAAGTTAAAATTTGTTAAAAACGTAGAAAGGGTTAATAATTAATGAGAGTAGTAGTACAACGTAGTAAGTATTCGAGTGTTACGGTTGATGGTAAGATTGTTGGTCAAATTGATAATGGATTAGTATTATTAGTGGGGATAACTAAGGAAGATACATTAGAAGACTTAGAATATATGGCTAAGAAAGTGTTAAATTTAAGGATATTTGATGATAATAATGGGGTTATGAATAAGAGCATTTTAGATAATGGGGGAAGTATTTTATCAATATCACAATTTACATTATGTGCTAATACGAAAAAAGGCAATCGACCTAGTTATATCGATGCTATGGAGCCAGTAATGGCTAAGAAATATTACTTGAAGTTTAATGAAATGCTACGGGAGAGTGTTGTTGTTGCTGAAGGCATTTTTCAGGCGGATATGCTAGTAAATATAAATAATGATGGACCAATAACAATAATACTCGATAGTAAGAATAAATAAGGAGGATTTTATGTATAACGAATCATCAGGAGAAATGTATGATGCTTATGAAACAAAGAAAGCTAATGATGCTCGTAAGAGGAGACTTTTAATACGTAGAATAGTGACAGTAAGTATTTTAGTTTTAATTTTAATATACTTTATTATTCTTTTAATAGATATAAATCGTTATAAAAATGGGGATGACCCGTTAATACTTTTAGGAGTAAATACTAAAGAATATGATGATGGGTATGTTACTACTAAGATGTCTATTGGATGGGTATTTAGAGAATATAATAGAGAGACTATAAAAGATAATGAGATGGTTCCTATTTGGAGTGGTATTAGGATGGATAATGTATTAAATAGAGTAAATGATCCTGATTTGCCAGAAATAGAAACGGGTTATGATATACCAAGTAATCCTTTGTACCAAGAGAAAATTAATGGAGTATTATTCTTTTATGATAATGATAAAAATTTACTTGATACATATAAGTGCTTACTAAGTGAAAATGATTGTGAAATAAGTGAGTCGATAATATATCCAACGGATAGTGATCAATATACGAAGTATAAGATGGGTATTACGGAAAATAGATATGTCTTTATTACTGAGTATCGAAATAAGGATACTGAGGCCTTAGAAAAGGTAATATATTTATATGATATAAATGCTAAGAAGATAATTGCTAAGTATGAAGATATTAGATATTCTTATGTCGAAAATTCTTTGGGTAAGTTAGATAATAGTAGATACATTGTAAAAAAGAATGGTAAATGGGGAATTGATCAAGTAATTAAGGGTAAGGTTAGTAATGCCGAAGATTATACTCATGATTATATAACTTTTGATAAAGATACGAAGTTATATATAATGCAAGATAATGATAGTTACTATGTTTATAACCCTAATGATAAGAGTAGTACAATTGCGATAAATGAAGTAATTGATAAAGTATATTTAGTAGATAATCATGTTTTAATGAAAACTAAGATAGAAGATAAGAATAAGTATAATACATATTATTATCGCTTATATAATAGTGAAGGGGTTAATATTTTAAAAGAAGATAATATTAGCTACTTAGAAGTATATGAAAAGTTTGTTAGTTATATTAAAGATAGTAAGTTATATATCATTAATTATGATGGGGATAGGCTGATAAATGACGAGATTCCAATTTATTTTGACGATTATTATTCAGGATTTTTAGTTAGTGTTGTAGCATTAAAGATTGAAGTAAATGGAGATACACTAAAGATAGCAACTCCTAAATCTAATGAGAAAACTCATTATACTGATGAATATTATTATAATATGAATGATTGGAGTTTAATAAGAAAGAGAACTAACGTTAAAGAAACGACTTAGTTCTTTTTGTTTATTTCTTGTAAAAAATATGTTGACAGTCTATACAAACATATGTTAATATCGTAACTAAGACTTAAAGGAAAAACTAACTTTGATAAGTTGACTAATCCTTGATAAATTATTATAATAAGTCTAGATTTTAGAAAGAAGGAAATAAAGTGATAACTAAACAAAAAGGAACAACAGATATATATGGAATTAAAGGCAAAAAATGGTTATATATTAATCAAGTAATTGAGGCTTTATGTCAAAAATATAATTATGAATATATGAGAACACCAATTTTTGAAGCTACGGAATTATTCCATAGAGGTGTTGGGGATACAACGGATATTGTAACTAAAGAAACTTATGATTTTAAGGATAGAGGAGATAGAAATATCACTTTAAGACCTGAAGGGACAGCAGGAATTGTAAGAAGTTATATTGAAAATAAAATGTATGGGGATGCTACTCAACCAGTTAAGGTATTTTATAATGGTACCATGTATCGTTATGAGAGACCACAAAGTGGAAGAATGAGAGAACTTACTCAATTTGGATGTGAAGTTTTAGGGTGCGATGACCCTTATATTGATGCTGAAATAATTTCTATTCCAGTTCAATTATTTAGATTACTTGGCTTAAAAGAAGTAAAAGTTAATATTAATACTTTAGGAGACCAAGAATCACGTGATAATTATCGTAATGCATTAATAGAGTATTTTAGACCTCATATTGATACGTTATGTGAAGATTGTCAAAGTAGATTTAATAAGAATCCTTTAAGAATTTTAGACTGTAAGGTAGATGGAGATAAAGATTTACTTAAAAATGCTCCTAAAATTACGGATTATTTAAATGATAGTTCAAGAATTAGATACAACAAAGTAAAAGAATACTTAGATTTAATGGAAATACCTTATAATGAAAATCCTAACATTGTAAGAGGATTAGACTACTATAATCATACTGTATTTGAAATTGAGGCTAGTGTTGAAGGTTTTGGAGCTCAAAATGTTTTAGCTGGTGGTGGAAGATACAATACTTTAGTAGAAAATTTAGATGGACCACATACTCCAGCTATAGGGTTTGCTTGCGGGTTAGATAGATTATTACTGGCTTTAGAAAGTGAAGATATTGAATTAAATATTCATAATCAATTAGACGCATATATTATGTATGTTTCAGATACAGAAAAAGAATACGCCATAACATTATGTCAAACTTTAAGATTAAGCGGTTTCTGTGTTGAATTAGAAACTATGAATAGAAGTTTAAAGAGCCAATTTAAACAAGCGGATAGATTGAATTCTAAGTTCTTAATTATTTTAAATGATGAAGATATTAAGAATAAAGAAATAAAAATAAAAGACAATGTTACGAAAGAAGAACAAGTAATAACTGAAGAAGAGTTAATTGATTATTTAGATATGAATATATAGAAAGATGATTTAAAAATGAAATTTACAAAAGAATTAGTTAATAGTTATGCTGATAAATTATTGATTGGCTTAACCGAAGAAGAAAATAAAATGGTTTTAGACGAATTTGAGACGATTGATAAAGATATTCAAATTATTAATCAAATACCAAATATAGCTGATGTTGAACCAATGAGTTGGTGTTTAGATGATGAATGCCCTGTATTAAATGATGATAATGTTACTGAAACTCCTGATATTAATGAACTTTTGAGCAATGCAGGAGAAACTATGGGACGTGAAGTTGAAGTAGTAAAGGTGGTTGGATAAATATGATGGATAAAAGTATTGAAGAAATACATGAGGCTTTAGTTAGCAAGAAAGTTACATCTAAAGATTTAATTCAAGAATCTTTAAATAAAAGCCATGAATTACAAGAAAAATGTAATGCCTTTGCTCTTATTTTAGATGATGCTAAAGATGTAGAAGTTACAGATAACTTATTATCTGGTATTCCTTATGGTATTAAAGATAATTATTCAACTAAGGATATGGTTTGTAGTGCTAGTTCAAATACTTTAAAAAATTATGTGCCATTCTTTGATGCAACGGTAATTGAAAAATTAAAGAATGCTGGTGCTGTTGCCGTAAATAGATGTGCCATGGACGAATTTGGTATGGGCGGTACTGGTACAACGGCTAGAACGGGAATTATTAGAAATCCATGGGATACAAGAAGAATGTGTGCTGGGTCTTCTAGTGGGTCTGCTGCAGCTGTAGCGGCTGGGGTGTATCCTTATGCTTTAGGCAGTGATACGGGAGATTCTATTCGCAAGCCAGCGGCTTATTGTGGTATTGTTGGATACAAACCAACTTATGGAATGATTAGTAGATATGGATTATTTCCTTTTGCGTCAAGTTTGGATCATTGTGGGGTTTTAACTCGTAGTGTTTTAGACGCCGCAATTGTTGTAGATAATATTAAGGGTCAAGATATTAAGGATATGACTAGTTGGGATTCTTCTAAGATAGAGCTTGCTAAAAGCATAGATGGCAATATCAAAGGCAAGAAACTATGCTATATTAAAGAAATTGTTGATATTAATAACTATGAAAATCCAAGTGAAGAATTAAAGAGCCATTTAGCTAACTTTATGAATAGAGTTGAAGCTTTAAGAAACATGGGGGTTACAGCTATTGAAGAGTCAGTTGATAAAACATTATTAGATACCGTTGCTAGTGTTTATGTTGTATTATCTTGTGCTGAAGCAACTTCTAATATGTCAAATTTAACGGGTATTAGTTTTGGCCCAAGAGGTAGTGGCGATAACATTTTTGAAGTTATGAAAGATCATCGTACAAAAGGATTTTCGCCATTAATTAAGAGAAGATTTGTAATTGGTTCATATGTATTACAAAGAGAAAATCAAGAAAGATACTTTAAAAATGCTGGTCGAGCTAGAAGATTAATAGTTGAGGCTTGGAAAAAACTTTTTGAAAAATACGATGCGGTTATATTACCAGTTGGTTCTGGTCCAGCTAAGTTCTTAGATAATTCTAAAAATACTTTAGCAGGTGGTTCAACAATATTAGAAGAGCACTTGCAAATAGGTAATTTTGGGGGTTTTCCATCAATAACTATTCCTGATGGTTTTGTATCTGGTTTACCAGTTGGCCTTAATATTACGGGTAATTGTTATGATGATGCAAATGTTTTAAACATTGCTTATGGGATTGAAAGTACTATGAATTATAAAAATCAAATTGCTAAGGAGGTAAGTCATGAGTAAATTACAACTTGTTATTGGTCTTGAAATGCACTGTGAATTAAAAAGCAATGCCAAGGTATTTTCGACGGGTATAAACAAATATAGTGATACGGCAAATTGTCATGTTTCACCTGTAGATATGGCTTTTCCGGGGACACTTCCTATTGTAAATAAAAAGTGTATTGAACACGCTATTAAAATGGCCAGCGTTTTAAATTGTACCTTAGCAGATAAATTTATTTTTGATCGTAAGAACTATTATTATCCAGACTTACCTAAAGGATATCAAATTACACAATGTACTAAACCAATTGGAGTAAATGGATACATTGATTTGCCTTGTGAAGATAGAGTAATTAGAGCAAAAATTCATGATATTCACTTAGAAGAAGATGCCGCTAGTTTAGACCACTTTAAGAATACTTCAACAATTGATTATAATCGTGCTGGAGTACCACTTTTGGAGATTGTTACAGAGCCATGTTTTTATTCAGCAGATGAGGCTGTAGCGTTCTTAGAATATATGCGTAATGTATATCAATATACTGATATATCTCTTGCTGATACTAAGAAAGGGCAAATTAGATGTGATGTTAACGTTAATTTAAAGAATGAAAATGGAGAGTATGTAACGCCACGTGTTGAAATTAAAAATGTAAACTCATTTTCTAACGTTCATGATGCAATTCTTTACGAAGAAAAGAGACAACTTAAAGCTTTAGAAGAAAATAATATTATGGAACTTGTTCAGGAAACAAGAAGATGGGATGAGGAGTCTAATAGTACCATTAGAATGCGTACTAAGGTTGACGCTATTGATTATAAATACTTTATTGACCCTAATATTCCCCCAATTAAGATTGATAAAAATTGGGTAGGAGAAATAGTTAAAACTATTCCAAGACTACCATTAGAACGTCAAAATAGTTATATGAAGGAATATGGTTTATCAGCATACGATGCTAAAATATTAGTTAAAGATAAAGATATTGCATCATACTTTGAAGAATGTATTAATTTGGGGTTAGATGCTAAAATGGCTTCTAACTGGATAACTGTTAATATTGTGACGGAGTTAAATAAAGATAATTCTAGTATTAAGGACTTTTATATAACTCCTGAGTATTTAAAACAGATATTAGACCGAATTACAGATGGAACTATTTCTAATAAACAAGCTAAAGAAGTATTTAGTAAGGCATTAGAAAAGAGAAAAGAACCACAAAGCTTTATTTCAAAAGAAAACTCACAGATATCTAATGAAGATGAGTTAAGAAGTATTATTACGGAGATTATTAATAATAACCCAGGACAAAAAGAAGCTTACTTAAATGGTAGAACTAATCTATTTGACTACTTTGTAGGTCAAGTTATGAAACAAACTAGAGGTAAAGCGAATCCTGTAAAAACTAAGGAAATACTTAGTGAAGAATTAAGCAAATAATTTATTAAAAGCAAATTTTAACATCAAGATTTGCTTTTTTGCATAAAATGTGGTATAGTACTAACTACCGACTTACTTAGGGGGTAAAGGTACAAATGAAAATAAAACCAAAACTGATTAGTTTGAGTATTACAATAATACTTATGATAATTGGGGGAATAATACAGTTTTCTACTAATAATAAAACAAGAATGCAAAATACAGTTAAGTTAAAAGAAGTGTCTTCATATCATGAAATAACAATAGAAGATAAAATATTATTAAATATAGAAGAAAACTATGATACATATTTATTTTATAGTAAAATGTTTGGTATAAGTATGGATAATTTAAAGAAAGAAATTATAAATACCAATAAAGAATCTTTTAATGTCTATGATTTAAGTAATAATGGAACTTGTTATGAAACATTAGATATATCATTATTACATTTCTTAGAAGATTTAGAAGAGACTAAACCAAAACTATTTAATAGAAAATATCAATATAAAAAAGTTAATAAAAAGTACATATATGGCTTAATAGACTATTTTAGTTCAATATATGATAATGTTGATGCTAGAACACTAAAGGCAATTGCCTATTTAGAATCAGGTAATTTAAGTGCTAGTAGCATGATGTTAAAGAATAATATTTTTGGCGGTATGGCAAGTAGTGGCTTAATAAAATATCCAAGTATTGAATACGGAGTATATCGTTATGTTTTATTAATGTCAAAAAGTTACTATGGTAAAGGACTTACTACGGTTGAAACAATTGGTAAAAAATATAATCCAGTTACAGTAGGAAATAAACAAGTTGCTAATCCAAGTTGGGTTGCTCAAGTAAAAAATTTTATTAGCAAATTTGAAAATAATACTAGTTTGACACTAGAAACACTTAAAGAAATGGAAGGGTAGTTATGAATAATAAAGAATTATATGAATTAACAGAGGCAGAATTTAGCTTATTAGTATATGGCGTCATTGATTATTTTGACGCTAGTATTGCTGCTAAGACAGAAGAAGTATATAGATTAAGAGAAGAACTTAATTATGAGAATAGAGATATTATAAGAGCCTATATTTATAAAGCTCAAGAAGAAATTAACGATTTAATTATGCAACGTGTGGCGTTCTTAGATAAGATTGGTTATAACGATACCGAACTTATGGGACTTTATAGTGTCTTACCAGAAGAAGATGAAGTCTATGGTACATTTTATGATAAACAAGGATTAAAAGATTTCTTGAATAAATATTATCGTAATGACCCAAAGAGTGTGGGATTATTTAATAAAGTATTAAAAGAAGAATTCTTAGATATCTATAAAAAATTAGATAAACCAAGTAAAGAAGAAAAACGTGAAGCTTATATGGGAGCAATATATAAAACAGAAGAAAAATTAGGATATCAATTACAAAATATTCCGTCTCATAGAAGAATGATTAAAATAATTCAAAAACAAGTAGATTTTGAAAAAAAGCAAAAAAGAAGATAAAAAATAAATAATCTTCTTTTTTTAAGGCCTCGAACATGGTATAATTAACTAGAATAGAGAGAGTGATTTTCATGTTTGGAAAGATTAAGTATATTACTGAAGGAGAAGCTCATATTGAATCTAAGATTGAACCTGGTCAAGATGTCGATTTAATGAACTCAAATGTTGTTTTTGAAGCACCAAACCAAGCAATTTTAGGAGAAGTTGAAGAAGTAAATGATGATACAATAAAGATAAGATTCTTGGGAGAATTTATTAATGGTAGATATGTAAGTGGTGTTATTAGAAAACCTTTGCTATCCTCAAATATTCGAATGATTAATAAAGAAGAATTGCAAGAATTAATGGGTACTTATAATGATAAAACTTTTAAACTAGGCCAATCAGCTATTTATAAAGATTATACAGTATGTGTTAATATAAATGATTTATTGTCTAACCATATGGCAATATTTGGAAACTCTGGTTCAGGTAAATCGTGTGGTGTAGCAAGAATAGTTCAAAATTTATTTTCTAATCCCAATTTTATTGCGTATAATGCTAATATATTTATTTTTGATGCTTATGGAGAATATAAGACAGCTTTTGGTAAGATAAATCAAATAAACCCTAATTATAGTTATAAGTTTATTACTACTAATCCAACGGATCCAACAGACCAATTATTACAAATCCCAGTGCATTTATTAAATTTAGACGATTTAACCTTGTTATTACAAGCTTCAAGTCATACTCAAATCCCAATTTTAGAACGTACTTTAAAGTTAGCTAAGATATTTGCTGAAGTTTCTGATGAATCAAGAATTTATAAAAATCATTTAATAGCTAAGGCTTTACTAGCCATTTTGTTTAGCAATGAGACAACGAAACAAAAGAAAAATGAAGTGTTCCAAATTATTCAAGTTTGTCATACTCCGGAATTTAATTTTGATACCGAGGTTCAAGGTTTAGGGTATAGTCGTAAATTTAGTGATTGCTTTGAAATCGATTCTAAAGGTAATTTTGGAGAGTCAGTATTAATAAATGATTATATTTTAAAATTTATTAATGATGATTTAGAAGGTAAGATTGTACCTAAAGATGTTTATTATACTTTAAAAGATTTGGCTAATGCTTTGGAATTCACTTTGATTTCGGAAGGTTTTCAACATAATGAAACTTTGTATGACGATGCGATAGTACTTAAGGTAAGATTAAATTCAATTATTAATTCTAATATAGGCTCTTACTTTAATTATCCAAATTATATAACAGCAGAACAATATATCTCTTCTTTAGTAGCAATGCCAAATAGAAGAAAAGCTCAAATAATTAATATTAACTTAGAAGATGTAGATGATACGTATGCAAAGGTTATAGTTAAAATATATGCTAGAATGTTCTTTGAATTTGCGAAGACTCGTGAACAAAGAGCGTCAATTCCATTCCATTTATTCTTAGAAGAAGCGCATAGATATGTTTCTAAGGATGCCGATACGTTCTTAATTGGTTATAATATTTTTGAACGTATTGCTAAGGAAGGGCGTAAATATGGGGTCTTATTAAATATAATTTCTCAACGTCCAGTAGAAATATCAGATACGGTAATATCCCAATGTAATAACTTCTTAATATTTAAAATGACACACCCTAAGGATATTGAATATATTAGAACAATGCTTCCTAATATTAGTCAAGATGTTATTGAAAAGCAAAAAGTATTGCAACCAGGTAACTGTGTAGGATTCGGTTCAGCATTTAAATTACCAATGATTATAAAACTTGAAATGCCTAATCCAATGCCTTATTCAACGAACTGCGATGTTTCGGCAAGGTGGAGAGTTAATGTTCGCCCTACTACTCAAGCGGCAGCAAATCCAAGTATGCCAAAATACGCTACTACAAATAATGTAAATTAGTGTCAAATCTATTGATTAGCTTAATAAATATATGATATACTTTAATTACCAAAGGATAAATAATCTATCTTACATAAAAACCGAGTAAGTGATTATACGGGAATCTAATTGGTTTGTGGTGTTGAATGCTGGGTCATTAAGTAACCTAGAATCCTAAAGCAAATCATGTGATGCCCACCTGCTACATAGCGGGCTTTTTATCACAATAGATTATCCCTTTGGTTTTTATTTTGGAAAAATGGAGGTTATTATGAACCAATTTAGTAGATTGTTAAAAATAATGGATGAGGAAACGTTAGGTAGAATAAAGCAAGCTCATGTACTTTTAGTAGGTGTAGGCGGAGTAGGGGGAGCAGCTTTTGAAACCTTACTTCGTATGGGTATTGGCCATATTACCATGGTAGATAATGATACTTTTGAAGAGTCAAATTTAAATAGACAAATTTTATCTAATTATGAAAATATTGGTAATCTTAAAGTAATGGAAGCTAAAAAAAGGGCTTTGCTTATTAATCCGGAGTGTGAAGTTATACCGGTTCCAAAGTATTTAACTAAGGAAAATATTAGAGGTATCTTAAATAATAATTATGATTATATTATTGATGCTTGTGATACAGTAACGATAAAGTTAGAATTAGTTAAATTAGCTCAAGAACGCAGTATTAAGATTATCAGTGCTATGGGTACCGGTAATAAATTTAATCCAACGATGTTAGAAATATGTGATATTACTAAGACTTCGTATGACCCGTTAGCAAAGGTTATGCGAAAATTACTAAGAGATAATAAAATTAAACATTTAATGGTAGTAGCTTCGAAGGAAATACCTAGAAAGACGGATCGTACGCCAGGTTCAAGTATGATGGTTCCCAATACAGCAGGTATTTATGCAGCTTATTATTGTATTAATGATATTATGGAGAATAACAAAAAGTGTCTTTAAAATCTAGACACTTTATTTTTGACCTTTCATTTGTTTATTAACAAAGTTTAAGCCATCTTCATATTTATTATGTTTTGGATAGTAATATTTTTTATTTTTTAAGTTATCAGGTAAGTATTGTTGTTCAACCCAGCTATTAGGGTAATTATGAGGGTATTTATAAGTAAGAGAGCTGGTTTTAATATGGTCAGGAACGTTGCCAGTGGTGCCTTTTCTAATATCATTTAGGGCATTATCTAGTGCTAGGTGAGCAGAATTGGATTTAGGAGATAGTGCCATTTCGCAGACTACGGTACCTAGAGGTATTCTGGCTTCAGGTAGGCCAACTAACTCAGCAGCCGATATAGCGGCCATTACTTTTGGACCGATTGAAGGGTTTGCAAGGCCGATATCTTCATAGGCAATAACACTCATGCGGCGATAGATAGAATCTAAGTCGCCAGCTTCAATAAGTCGGGCTAAGTAATGCATAGCGGCATCGACATCACTACCCCGAATAGATTTTTGAAAGGCGGATAAAACATCATAATGCCCATCTTCATTCTTATCATGGAAGAATACGGGCTTAGAATTAATAGTTTTAAGGAGTTCTAAAGTTACATGATTATCGCTAGAACAAGATGTAGCAATATCTAAAAGATTTATGGCGTTACGAAAATCACCCGACGATATTTTAGCCATAGCTACATAAGCATCATCATCAACTGTTGCGTTAATATCTTTAGCAATACGTTTAAGACCGTTAATTATTTCCTCTTCAGTAAGTTCATGAAGTTCAAATATTTGACAACGACTTCTAATAGCAGGATTTATTTTATGATAAGGATTACTAGTAGTAAGACCGATTAAAACAATAAGACCTGATTCAACATGAGGTAATAGTAAATCTTGTTTATCTTTATTCATACGATGAATTTCATCAATTATTAAGATAAGACTACCATACATTTTAGCTTCTTCAATAGCAATATCAAAATCACTTTTATTATTTATTGTGGCATTCAAAAAACGATGTGGCATTTTAAGTTCAGTGGCAATAGCGTTAGCAATGGATGTTTTACCAATTCCAGGTTTGCCATAAAGTATCATGGAAAAAACTTTATTATTTTTAACCATATTTGATAAAATTTTATTAGGCCCAATAAGATGTGTTTGACCGATTACTTCGTCTAGGCATGTAGGACGATATTTATTAGCTAGTAATTCCATATTATCTCTTCTTTCTAACATTAACTATTATATCAAACTATTGTATTTTAGCAAAGTTTATTTTAAAATGTTAGTAGAGGTAAATATGCAAAATAAAGAGTTAGTAGAACTAAATGAAAAAACTAAGGAAACGCGAATAAGTGAAAAAAATAAAGAATTAATAAATAAGTATATCGATTATTTAAAATATGAACGTAAATTAGCTGATAATACGTTAAAAGCATATAATAATGATCTAAAATGTATTAGAGATTTAAAATTATTTAAAGATTTAACGTATGATGATGTTTTAAAGTATTTAAAATATAATGAAGATTATACAAGTAAGTCGATAGCGCATCAAATTACGGTGTTTAATTCATTTTTTAATTACTTACGAGACGAAAATATCGTTAAAGATAATCCTTTTGATTATGTTAGTAGCCCTAAAGTAACTAAAAGCTTACCTAAGTATTTAACAGAAGAAGAAGTAAATAAATTACTGGATGTGCCAATAAGTACCATTTATGATTTTAGAGATAAGGCAATGTTAGAAGTGTTATATGGAACGGGTCTTAGGGTTAGTGAATTATCTAACTTAAAGATTAGTAATGTTGATTTTAATGAATGTGTTATACGAGTTATGGGCAAAGGTTCTAAAGAGCGAATTGTTCCGGTTAATGATACGGCTTTAGGATACTTAAAAAGATATATTGAAGATATCAGACCGCAGATTTTAAAGAAACATGATAGTGAGTATTTATTTATTAGTAATGCTTATAAGAATATTTCCAGGGTATCGATTTTTAAAGTTATTAAGAAACAATGTTTGAGAGCTGGTATTAAGAAGGATGTTTCACCCCACGTTTTGCGTCACTCTTTTGCTACGCATTTATTGATGCATGGGGCGAATATTAGGATTATTCAGGAACTTTTGGGGCATGAAGATTTGGCAACGACCGAGATATATACGCATGTAATTAATGAGCAACTAAAAAAAGACTACGAAACGTATCATCCTCGTAGTCATAAAGATTAATTATTCTGCAGTTTCTTTTGCATTTGCACGAGCATTATTTCTTGCATGGCATTTGCTATTATTGCATCTAGCATTGTTTTTAGCACTGTTTCTTGCATTTTCTTTAGCACGTGCATTGTTTCTTGCGTTACTCATATCTTACCTCCTAACTATATTATGACCAGTCTTTAATTTATCATACAATAATTATTTGGTAATTTTTAGTATTTTATTTCTTTAAGGTTAAAACCAGCTTGTGAACTTTTTCTGGGTGTAAGTTAACTTGGCTATTGTGGCTGAGATTATGGGTATTTTGAACGTTTTCTTCGATGACTTGATAGGAAGTTAGTTTTTTCATGTTGTAAAGCGCTGTTTCAAGATTTCTAATTTCTTTTGTTTGATTTTTAATTTGCAGTTCGAGATATCTTTTGTCTCTTTTAAAAAGATAAGACTTAGTTATTAACAGGGCTGGCGCTAGTCCTAGAAGGATTTTAGAAGCAATGGCTATATTAAAGGTTAAAGTTAGGGGGTTAAGCGTTATAACTAAAGATATTAATGCACTTGCTAAAAGAGTTAAAATCATGGTTATAATGTACTTAGCAGGGGAGTATTTTTTACTTAGATTTTTCTTTAAAAATTCAAGATACATATTGGCTTTTTCAATGGTATTTTCAGTTTTAAGTATTTGTTCTAAGGAAAATTCCTGATTATTGGTTTTAATGATATTTATGGTACCTAGTTCGTTACTAACAATACCTGTGTTATTATCTAATTTAATTAATTCTTTATTCATTATATGTTGTCCTTTCATGTGTATCTTATTATATATTATGTTTTGATTATTGTAAATATTTGGTCTAAAAGTAGGGGTGGGGCATAAAGTTAATTAGTGATAATTATGATGAATTTTAAGTATGCTTTGTTGTTATCTTCGGTAGCAGGTTTGTCTACGTGTTTAGGAATGCTTTTTACGTATTTTAAACCCAAAAATGTAGAAAAGTTTATGACTATATCGTTATCAATGGCTATGGGTGTGATGATACTTATTAGTATTAAAGAATTAATACCCGTTCCAGCTGTTTTTATAGTTAGAAGCATCAACAATATCATATCGTATATAATTCTTCTTATATGCCCGTTTTTAGCGTATTTAATCATATGTTTATCAAAGAAGAATATTAAAAGTAAGGATAATCTATATAGAGTAGGGGTACTTAATATGATTACGTTATTCTTGCATAATGTGCCAGAAGGTATTGTAACGTTTATGTCGAGTATGACTAATCAGGTATTGGGGTTAAAGCTTAGTTTAGCAATAATGGCTCATAATATTCCGGAGGGGATTTGTATTAGTGTGCCAATATATTATAGTACGAAAAATAGATTTAAAGCTTTCTTTTATACGTTTATTTCGGGTATTGCTGAACCATTAGGTGCATTATTAACGTTTGTTCTATTTAAGCAATATATCACAAATGAAATACTAAATATAATATTGTACTTTATAGGTTGTTTAATGATATTAATTAGTTTAAAAGAGATACTACCAGAAGTACTTAAAACAAAGAAAAAGGTGTATATTTTATATGGTTTATTAATATCATTGTTTATCTTATTTTTGTAATTTTTATTGTTGGTTAACATAATATGTATTATGACTAGTTAAGTTTTGAAAGAAAAATTATTACATTTTTTCATGTTTATCATATATTTTTAATTAACGATTAT
>ULVQ01101549.1_pt1 | contig 20773 bp, 22 predicted proteins | sample 1959591 | NCBI WGS metagenome assembly ULVQ01 (sample SAMEA4835790, study PRJEB28245) | human gut metagenome | biome: gut microbiome; material: fecal sample | place: Denmark | collected 2008
ATTACAAAAGAAGCTCCAAACTACAGCATTGACGAGTAAGTTTTATTTCTATAAAATTCAATAGAACACCTAAAAGGCGTGAGCTGTATAACAGCCCACGCCCTTTTTATTTCTTATTACTTCTAATGATCCTTCACTAACGATTTGCATGATTGTCATCGGCGTTGTTTTCCTGCATACCACTTCTGGTATTGTTGTCATTATCATCGTTTCCGGTCATGTCCTCGGCTGCATCTTTGATGCCCTCGCCAACTTCACCAACTCCGTCTACGACACCTTTTCCAACATCCCCTGCTGCATCACCGACATCTTCCATTGCATCGCCGACTGCATTTCCTGCATTGTCAGTATCATTATCGTTATTGTTGTTGTTCTTGTTCTTGTTGCTGCCTGTTGTTTCATCATTTGCAGCATCGTCTGTTACGTTATCCTGGGTATCTGTTGTATCATTTACATTATCGTCATTGTTACCGCAGGCTGTAAACGTACCAAGTGCCATTACCAGCATAGCACCAACTATGATTTTTTTGAATTTTTTCATATCAATACTATCTCCTTTTGTTTTGATAGTACTAATATGTCCTTTATTTTCGTATTTATACGATGTTAACTCTCTTTTTCAAATAAATCGGACAATTTTTTCAAAAGCTTACTGCTGCTGACCGGCTTTACCAAATACTCTTCGGGATTCATTTCCATACACTCTAAGACACGATCCCTGTCCGTGACAGCTGTCATAAAAAACACAGGGATTCCCTGTGTCCGTTCGTCCTCCTGCATCCTGCGGAACACCTCTGGACCATCCATTCCCGGCATCATATAATCTAACAGCACAACATCCGGAATCTGCATCGAAAGAAACTTCAGTGCTTCCTCTCCCGAACGGATACAGTACACTTTATAACTGTCTTTTAAATAAGAACGGATGACTTTTAACACCATCGGGTCATCGTCCACGATCAATATTTTTCTTCTCTCTTCTGTCTGCATTTACGTCCTTCTTTCTTAACCGCTCACTATTATAGCATTATAAGAAAGTCACGTCAAACGTATTCCGGAACGTGTACTATTTTCTCATTTTCGGTTCGAAGATCCAGGATGCTAAATAGCCAAAGATCAAAGCTGCGGAAATTCCTACGGCACTTGCCTTAAAACCTCCCTGAAACAGTCCCAAAAATCCATTCGCATCTACTGCTTCTTTCACACCTTTCCACAAAACATTGCCAAATCCGAGCAACGGAACACTTGCCCCTGCTCCCGCATATTCCATGAACGGTTCATAGATTCCGACTGCTCCTAACACCGCACCTAAACATACGATCAAAACCATGATCCTTCCCGGCAGCATTTTTGTCTTTTCCATTAAAATCTGGGCAAGAGCACAGATCAATCCGCCTACCCAGAATGCATTGATATAATCCATCCGATAATTCCTCCTCTTTTCCCTTATTTTTCTTTTCTTCTTCTATGCATGTTCTATGACGATCGCATGTGCGATCCCCGGAACACTCTGTCCCTCGTTAAAGCTGACGGTCGATAATAACGCTCCGGTAGGGACAAATAAAATTCTCTTTAATGCTCCCTTTTCTACCTGTTTTAAGAAATGCGCACTTAAGGTTACTGCGGAACAGCCACAACCGGAGCCTCCCGACTGTGTTCCCTGTTCCTCGCAGTCAAAAATCTCGATTCCGCAGTCTGTATGGATCTCTGCTATATCAATCCCTTTTTCACGAAGCAGTTTGATCAGAATCTCTTTTCCGACTTTTCCAAGGTCTCCGGTAATGATCTTGTCATAGTCCTCCGGCTTCCGCTCAAAATCTAACAGATGATGATATATTACATCACAGGCTGCCGGTGCCATGGCTGCCCCCATGTTCATAGAATCCTTAACCCCGTAATCTACGATTTTTCCGGTCGTGATTCCTGTGATCCTTGCCTTGCTCCTTGTGGTGCTAAGTACAAAGGCACCACTTCCGGTAACCGTCCAGGTAGCTGATAGTGGTCTTTGATTGGCATACTCCAGGGGAAATCGAAACTGTTTCTCCGCACTCGCAAAATGACTTGAAGTTAATGTCAGAACATTTTTGGCATATCCTGCCGCCACACACATCGCACCTAACGCCATGGATTCTCCTGCCGTAGAACACGCACCATATAGTCCAAAGAGCGGGATTTCATAGTCCATCAGACCAAATGAGGTGGCAATATTCTGTCCTAATAAATCTCCCGCAAAAATATATCGGATATCCTTTGCTTCTAATCCTGCTTTTCCTAACGCTAACGCCACTGCGTCCTTTTGCAGTGTACTTTCCGCATCTTCCCAGTTGTCTGCACCAAATTTATCGTCCTCGCAGATCACATCAAATTCTTTTCCCAACGGGCCTTCGCCCTCCTTCTTTCCCACAACATTTCCACTTGCAAGAATGTAAGGCGGTTTTTGAAATGAAAGACTCTGCGAACCTTTTATCTGTGAAAAAAAATCTTTTTGTTCCATAAAAAAACCTCCCAAACTTTTTGATAGTATGAGAGATTTTTTCCAATTTTATTCTGATTGTATTTTTCTTTTAAATGTATGACGCTTCTTTTAAAAGCTGATAAAACGTCGGCTGTAAATGATATTCCTGCATCAGACGCTCCACTTCCCGGATACGCTTTTCTTTCTGATCTTTAGACACTGGTTTTTTCTTTGCACGGATCAATAGATTCTTTGGCGTATGTGCAAAATCCACAAATTCCAAGATATCTGTCTTATAACCACATGCCTCTAACAGATTTGCACGGATCGCATCGGTCATCAACGCTGCTGTCCGTTCTTTGATCAGACCATAACGGGTCAGTATCGAATAATCCTCACTCTGTATCTGGCTGTTCAATTCATGCTGACAACACGGTACGGAAAAGATCATTTCCGTATTCCATCGCACGGCATGATATAACGCATGATCGGTTGCCGTATCGCAGGCATGCAGTGTAATTACCATATCCACCTGTTCATTACTCTGATATCCGCAGATGTCACCCAATTCAAAATGAAGATTTTCGTAACCATACTTCTTAGCTGCAAGGTTACATTTTTCGATCACATCTTCTTTTAAATCCAGTCCGGTCATATGCACTGGAATCTTACGGATGTTTGTAAAATAGTGATATAAAATAAAGGTCAGGTAGGATTTTCCACATCCAAAATCAATGATATTCAAATATGTCAGTTCCCTGTTCTTTACGGCATCGTCCACAAGTTCTACAAAACGGTTGATCTGTCGATACTTATCGTACATGCTGTGTACGATCTTTCCTTCTTTTGTGAAGATTCCCATATCGACTAAAGGCTCTATCATTTCGCCTTCCGGGATCAGATATTTCTTCTTCCGGTTATGCCCGGTCTGCTCCTTTGGTGCCGTCTTTGTACAGTTCTTTTCGATGATATGCACCTTGCCTTTTTTCGAGATCATCATCTGATATTCCACTTTGGCATTCCATACATTCATCCGGAAAAAATGTGTACCAAGTTCCTGCAGCAGATAGACCTCTAATTCTTCTTTAGCAAGATTCTCATGGAACACCTGCTTTTGCGTATACTTTTCGATCTGATAATTCTTTTCTTTTTTTAAAATCTGAACTTTACGATATTCACAGTTCTTTGCCTTACTGAGTATTAACTTGTAAGGCAAAGACTGTAAGATGTCATGAATCTGTTCCTGCACTCCCTGACTCCTTTTTGAATTAGTCATCAATCTGGAAGAATGCGATCTCTTCTTCTAACTGTCTGGATAAATCGGTCAGGTTCTTGGATGCTTCTGCTAACAGGTTCATCGTTGCATTCAATTCTTCCATGGAAGCTGTTGTCTGCTGTGTACTTGCTGCATATTCTTCAGAGATTGCTGACAGGTTCTGGATGATATCTGCCACTTTCTTTCTTGCTACAAAATAGGAATCTGTGTGGCTCTTAATTACTCCCATATCGTCTTTGGAAGTGGTGATTCCCTTGCTGACTCTTACGAATTTTTCTCTGGTCTGGTTCAGTTTTTCCTGCTGCTCTGCGACAAGTACATTGACACTCTCCATAACCTCAACGCTCTTTTCAGATTCTTCTAACAGATTGTCGATCGTCTGACGGATCTGCTCTGCGGAGGTGTTGGACTGATCTGCTAATTTTCCAATCTCATCAGCTACAACGGCAAAACCTTTTCCTGCCTCTCCTGCTCTTGCTGCTTCAATCGATGCATTCAGTGCCAACAGACTGGTCTGCTCTGCGATCGCTGTGATGATCTTCGTTGCTTCTCCGATCTCCTGTACGGAATCGTTGGTCGCTTTAATCTGATTTCCGATATGTTCAATGGCTTTTGTTGTCTTATCGTTGGATACGGTAAGCTGCTCAATAATGTTCGTGGACTCATCGCCGGCATTTTTCATCTCATTGGAGGTCTCGTCTAAGGTCTCCACACCATCTACGATCTCACCTACAACTTTACCCATATCGCCTACATAAACAGTTGCCTCTTCTACATCTTCTGCCTGGGATACCGCACCCTTGGAGATATCCTCTACTGCACGGCTGATCTCACCTGCTGCAAGGTTACTCTGCTGTGCCATATGGTTCAGTTCCTCACCGGAACCTAACAATACTTCTGATGAGTTCTTGATATTGCTGATGATATGGATCAGCTTCTTCTGCAATGCTTCAAACGCTCTTGCCATTTCTCCTACTTCGTCTTTTCTGGTCAAGAAACGATCCTCTAACTTGAAGTTCACTTTTCCGTGTGACAGTCCGACTAATGCTTCCTCTGTATGCTTGATCGCACCTGCAAGAGATTTTGATACGATCGTTGTTGTGGTCAATGTAATGATCAACAGTACGACTGCTACAACTACAATGATCATGATACGGCTTTGTGTATAATCATCAATCTCGGAACGAGGGTTCACAATGCTGATCACTCCGACAACAGTTCCATCCGTGTTCTTAACCGGAAGAGAATAGCTGTAATATTCTACTCCGTTGATCTTTGTATCATTGTCTTTGTATTCTTTTCCACCTTTCAGAACTTTATCAATGATGACTTGATCCTTTATCTTCTGTCCGATGATCCTCTCCCCGTTTTTTCCTTTCATTGTTGTGATCTCAATCTTATCCCCGTAAGTTAAAAGCATATCATAACCTGATTTTTCAACGAGCATATCCATCATCTCATTGGTCTTTGTCAGGTCAGCCGGTCCTTTGTATAAGACTCCTGTCTTTTCATCTAACTTAAAATCTCCCTGATATACGATATTGTAGGCAGACTGCACGCTTCCCGCCATTCCTGCCATTCCCTGGTACTGGGTCGTACGCATGCTGTCTCTCATGTCCTTTGCGGAAATAAAGGTCAGAATAATAAGGATCGCTATAATTGGTATCATGGTAATCCCTATCAGACGCGCTGTTACTCCAATACCGGATATTCTGTTTTCCCCTTGTCCTTCTTTCTTGCCCATGTTTTCTCCTTTCCAGCCATATCGGTCATACTGCCTCATTACAACTGTTTTTGCCTAACTATGTCGACAATTCCTGTATTTTGTCTTATTATACCATAATCTGTACTATCTCACAAGAAATGGAGGTGAAAAAAGAGACTGTGTTTGATCAAACCACAGCCTCTTCTCTCTTCTTATTTTCCTTCATAACAGATGACAGATTCTACGTCATACTCTTTCAGTCTCTCTCTTCCTTTTAAGCCTGCTAACTCCATTAAGAAAATAATCTTTACTACTTCGCCGCCTAATTCTTCCACTAATTTTGCGGCAGCCTCCATTGTACCTCCGGTTGCGATCAGGTCATCGACTAAGACAACTTTCTGTCCCGGTTTGATGGCATCTTTGTGCATCTCGATCGTTGCTTTTCCATACTCAAGATCGTACTCTTTTTCTACGGTCTCGCATGGCAGCTTTCCTTTTTTTCTTACCAGTACAAATGGTTTATGAAGATTATATGCGATCGGCATGCCGAAAATAAATCCTCTCGACTCTGCTCCTGCAAGTACATCAAACTCCGTATCCGCGAGCAGTTCCTGCATCTTGTCGATCGCCATATGTAATCCGTCTGCATCCTGCAATACGCTGGTCACATCCCTGAATATAATTCCCGGTTCCGGAAAATCCGGAATACTGCGGACGTAATCCTCCATTTTTTTCATGTAAATATTCCACCCTTCTGTTTTCTCTGGTACTCTACCATTCATATCCGAAACTAATAGTATCATTATTTTTCACAAAAAGCAAACCAAATGCACACATTGACAAGGTTCCGGAAACAAACTAGAATAAAAAGAACAAAAAATGATGTGTTTGAGGAGGAATACTTATGCAAATGAATCAGACCCCATCTTCTGAACGTGTCCATATCGGCTTTTTCGGACGGCGGAATGCCGGAAAATCCAGTGTCTTAAATGCCGTGACCGGACAGGATCTGGCCGTTGTTTCAGACGTAAAAGGAACCACCACCGATCCGGTGCAAAAATCCATGGAACTGCTCCCATTAGGACCTGTCGTTGTCATTGACACTCCGGGAATTGATGATGAAGGAGAGCTTGGTGCTTTGCGCGTAAAGAAAAGTTATCAGGTGCTAAATAAATCGGATGCCGCTGTCTTAGTAGTCGATGCATCTCTCGGACTCTGCGAAGAGGACTTTGCTTTTATTGAGCATATCCAAAAAAAGCAGATTCCTTATGCCGTGGCATTTAACAAATCCGACCTTGCTCCGTCTGCTTCACTTGCAAAAGACCTTCAATATTTAAAAGAACATCAGATTGATTTTGTATCCGTCAGTACGGCTGATCTTTCCGGAATCGATACCCTCAAAGAAAAGATCGCAACTCTTGCTAAAACAGAGGATACCAAACTTCGGATCGTTGCTGACCTGATCCATCCTTCTGATTTTGTGGTTTTAGTCGTGCCGATCGACAAGGCTGCTCCAAAGGGCAGACTGATCCTGCCGCAGCAGCAGACGATCCGTGATATCTTAGAGGCAGATGCAACTGCCATTGTCGTCAAAGAATATGAACTTCGTGACACCTTAGCTCACTTAGGCAAAAAACCGCGTCTTGTCATTACCGACAGTCAGGTCTTTGCAAAAGTATCTGCCGACACTCCGGCAGATATTATGTTAACTTCGTTTTCTATCCTCTTTGCAAGATATAAAGGAAATCTGCCGGCACTGATCAAAGGTGTCACTGCACTAGAGCAGATTGAGGACGGAGATAAAATTTTAGTTTCCGAAGGTTGCACACATCACAGACAGTGTGACGATATCGGCAGTGTCAAGCTGCCCCGCTGGATCCGGCAGTATACCGGAAAAGAACCGGAATTTGTCTTTTCCTCCGGCACGGAATTTCCGGCAGATCTCTCACCGTATAAGATGATCGTGCATTGCGGCGGCTGTATGTTAAATGAGCGTGAAATGAAATACCGCCTTGCCTGTGCAAAGGATCAGAATATCCCTATGACCAATTACGGTATCCTGATCGCCTATATCCAGGGCATCTTAAAGCGGAGCGTTGAACCGTTTCCTGCAGTATCTATGATGCTTACGGAGGAACCGTCATGAGAACAGAACATGATATGTTAGGAACACGCAGCCTTTCCGATGATACTCTTTACGGATTACAGACGCTTCGTGCCAAAGAAAATTTTATTACTTCCTATCATACTACAAATCTTTCCCTGATCTACGCCATGGTGCAGGTAAAAAAAGCGGCTGCCTTATCTTACCGGGAACTGCACCCGGAGGAATCCCAAAAATGGGATGCTATCCTCTGCGCCTGCGACCGGATCTTAGCCGGGGATGTGGATGATGCTTTTTGTACCAGTGCCTTACAGGGAGGTGCCGGCACTTCCACAAATATGAATGTCAATGAGGTCATTGCTAATCTTGCGTTGACTGTCTTAGGACAGGCTCCGGGAAATTATGATACGATTCACCCTTTAGACGATGTGAACCGCGGACAGTCCACGAATGATGTCTATCCGACTGCCCTTCGGATCGCTGCGATCCAAAAACTGCGTTTACTCAGTGATGCCTGTGCTTCCCTTCAGGAATCCCTTCAGAAAAAGGAGTTGGAATTTGACCATATTGAAAAACTCGGACGCACCGAACTGATGAACGCTATGGAAGTAACGCTCGGTATGGCAATTTTGAACTGAACGCTTTTCTTCCGTTGATCGCAGACAGTCTTTTAGAAAGTTTAGAACTACTCCGTGACACCGTAATACTTTTTCAAAAAAATTGTATTGATGGGATTCTTGCAGATGAACAATCCTGCTTAGAGACATTAAAATGCTCCCGGATAGATCTCTACCACAGGAGCACTGAAATCGGATATGATAAAGCAGAAGAACAGTATTATCAGGCAAAGTCAGGTACTACACCTGAATGATCACTGCCATTAACTCTAAATCTTCACTTGGCGATGCATTTGCAATGCTGTGTCTGCCACCGCTTTTGCAGATGCAGACATCGCCTGTTTCTACCGTACTGCTTTCGCCGTTGTCATTATATTCCGCTGTTCCGTGAAGTACCGTAATGATCTCTTCTTCTCCGATATGCTCATGCATTCCGAGGGAACAGCCCGGTTTTAAGACCAAACGTGCAATGACATTTGCATCACTCTCATATTCTCCCTGTACCACGGACGGGATCACTTCTACGGTTCCATCTCCGCCTTTCATGTGTTCATTAAAAATATGTGTAATCTCTGAATATTTTTTTACCACTGTATTTCCTCCACTTTGATCATCATTTCTAAATCGTAAAGAATGACATATCCTTCTCTAAATCCTCGGATAAGCCCTGCAATTCTTTTGCTGCCACAGACAACTGACGGATTGCCTCATTCAGACCTGCCATAGATGCTGTCGTCTGTTCTGTACTTGCTGCATTTTCCTGTGAAATTGCTGATAAATTCTGAACTGCATCAATAATTCTGGATCTTGACTGATCACATATCTGCGTATGACTCTGGATTGCCTCTGTCTCGCTTCTGGATGCATTGACTCCGTCTGCTACGGATACAAATTTTGTCTTTGTCTCTTCTAATTTTTCCTGCTGCTGTGCAACGATATCTTCTACTTCATGCATGACGTTTACCGTTTGTTCTGCCTCACTTAACAAATCGCGGATGATGTCTTTGATCTTTTCCGCCGAGTCATTCGACTGCTCTGCTAATTTCTGGATCTCGGATGCCACTACTGCAAATCCTTTTCCATGCTCTCCGGCTCTTGCCGCTTCAATACTTGCATTTAACGCTAACAGGCTTGTCTGACTCGCGATCGAAGTGATCAGTTCTACTGCTGCATGGATCATCTGTACAGAATCGTTCGTTGCTTCAATCTGTCTTCCGATACGGTTGATCGCCTGTGTCGTCCTGTCATTGGATTCGGAAAGCTGACGGATAATGACAGAAGACTCATCACTGGCATTTTTCATTTTCGCAGATGTATCATCCAAACCATCCACACTGCTTACAATCTCTTCAATGACATGTCCCATCTCTCCGATATGTACCGATGCTTCTTCAATCTCTTCTGCCTGTGAAACTGCACCCTTGGATAAATCCTCTATGACCTTACTCATTTCATTCGTTGTTGCACTGGAGTTTTCTGCCATCTGACTTAGAGATTCTCCCGATGCATTCAGTATTCCTGAAGATTTTTTGATATCACTGATGATCTCAAAAAGCTCCTGTTTTAACTTTTCGACGGAACGTGCCATATCACCGATTTCATCGTTTCGCCCTAACAGCTTTTCTTCCACATCCAGGGTCAGATTACCGTCTGCTAACGCACCGATTACCTTTTCTGTTCCACGCACGCTGACCGCTACGGATCTTGAGGTGATCCATGCTGCGATCGATGCCATTGCCATAATGATCAGTGCCATAAGAAATACGGCGCTTGACTTGCTTTTGATAAAGGCATTAATATCTTTGCTCTCTCTTCCGACAAACACCATTCCTATGATACTGTCATCCGAATTCTTTACCGGCACATAATATCCGTAGTATGGTCTTTCATTGATCACAATACCCGTATCTGAGTATTCTTTTCCATTTTTTAAGACTTTATCCGTAACTTCTTTAGATGCTGTGGTTCCTATCAGTCGATCCCCTGTTTTCTTATCCTTTAAGGAAGTCAACACACGGGTATCCCCATAGAAAAAAGTAACATCTACATCTGTCTTGTTCTTGATATAATCTGCTAACTCATTGTTATCAGAAATCTTGTACTCTCCTCTGTAAACATTGCCTTTTGCATCCTGCTTAAAATCACCGTCTGCTATGTTTTCAAACATCTCTAAGACTGCATAATCCGTTGCACGCATTCCGTCCAACGTAGTCTTTTGCATTCCCCTGTGCATGTTCCACCCGGAATAAAGTGTCATTGCAATTCCAAGCAACAGGCATGGCGGGATCACCATCAGTAACAGGCGCACCATGATAGACATTTTTCTTTTTCTTTCCATTGTACCTAGTCCTCTCTTAAAATATAACGAAAAACTTTATCACTTATTAAACATGTACATAATTATAACATAGAACTTATTCTCTTTGGCACTTTTTTCACATTCTTTTGCAATTTTTTGACACTTATATTTTTTTGTACATTTTACGCGATTCTTTTCTCAATATAGGAACTAACCTTGTCCTTTTCAATTCCAAGAGCAATCGCAAGCTCTCCGTACAAATGCTCTTCTGCCAGCTTGAAATAACGCTCATCTCCGGCAGTCACTTTTTTCCCCTGTGCCTTACGCTCCTGCTTTTTCTCGTATATTGTCTTGATCACACGAACGAGTTCTTCACAATCTCCGGTTTTTAATGCCTCTTTGAATACAGTGTCCCTGTTCTTTTCATTCTGTATCTCAAATACCTGCATTTCCTGCATATGGTCTATCAGGTCACATGCTTCTTTTTTACTGATCACGGGACGCATGACTACTTTGTGGTTGTCCACCGGTGTAAACAAACGGCTCTTTTTTTCATAAACCGGCACTAACGTATAATACATTTTATCATCCGGAACACCCTGTAATTCCATGCTTCCGATATGCTCTACCTGACATACACCATTGCTTCCATAAATTATGAAATCTCCTTCTTTAAACATTGCCTCTCCTTTCTTCCACAAAAAAACCGCCGCACTCTCTTTCGTAAGTGAAACGGATTTTATCATAACATTTAAAAACAAAAACTGCTCTCTATTGCTCTCATATCAGGTATTATACCACATTTTTCCTGTTTTTAAAAGTTATTTTGAAAATCGGGTTCCCGGCAAATGTTCCCGCAAATAAGACGGAAGCCATTGCTGGCTTCCGTCGGATGCTGGTAATATATAGAAACATAAATACATCTCCATGAATTTCAATCGCTATTGTCCTGTGTCCTTTATATTCGGTCTGGGCTTACCTCATATTTGGACATTTATTAATGGATTGATCGTAATAGGTTGCAGTTGTACTGATGCAGAAAAAAGCATTGAAATTCATGGGTATACCTTCATGTTCTGCTTGCTTTCCTGCCGCCTTATGTACTAAAGTTGTTCCATTTCGCGGCAGGAGTCTTTTATCTTATTTGTTGAATTTGTCTAAGCCTTTTGGCTCTTTTGGCTGGTAGCATAATGCAATTGATGCTCTGTCACCGGCTTTGATAGCAGCTTTCGCTCCCATCTTCTTAACAATTTTTCCTAAAACATTCTGTTTCTTCATGGTTGACCCTCCCTTCATTTGGTATTATCATCAATATTGCTACTTCTAAGATTGTCATTGCCATTGCAACACCATATTCTGTAGTTATAAACGTAAGCAGCAATATTAAGATTCCATATATCATTCCTAAAACAATTGCTCTTCTTCTGTTTCTTAATCTTTTTTCTTCTGTCAAACGTTTATTAATGTTTTCTACTGGTGCATATTGGTGAATAATCAGTTCGCTTACCAAAACCATAAAGAAAATAATCACTTTATTTGTTTTTAAAACCTCTGTCACATAACCGGTACTTCCAACTACCAGTCCCCATAACAAAAATGATACCAGTCCGCAAATCCATTTGCTCTTTGCATGATACCCGCCTGTATAACCTCTTAAGGAAACAAACGTAATCAGAAATATCAATGTTATGATTGTTTTATGTAAAATGACTCCTGCAAGAAAAATTGCAATGAGCTTTGTTACATTATCAAAGATCACTTCATATCCAAATGCGTAAATCTCCTTATCAGACTCATTTATCAATTCCTTTTGACAAAGAATGTCTGCTATCTTTGTAGACATCTTGGTCACTCACATCACATCCTTTAATCTTATCTTAATCATTTCGATTTATTTTTCAATACCTTTGGCACCAATGGCATTTTACAGGCATGAATTGTTGTTTTTTGCCTTTTTTCCTGTAAATAGCGCAAAAAAAGAGAATGTATGATTGTGAGCATTTTGTACACACAAACACGCATTCTCTTTTTATCTGGTCTGCCTGGCTTACCATTTCCCGTTCAAAACTTATAACCCTCCATAACAACTTCATCATATTACTTTTGGGATTTTTTTCAATACTTTTGGCACCAACGGTATATTTAGGGCACGAATTGTTGAATTCTGTCGATTTCAACCTGAATTTTTCTGTTCCGAGCTCATATGCAAGCTCACCATTACCCTCATCTGCCGTATAGTTTTTTCCTGCGGAAGATGTAAATCTAACAGCAGTCCTTTTGCTCCATAACGCATGGGATCATCACATGCGCAACAAAGTTGTCCTTTTCTTCAAAAAATGCTATGGTACCATCTTCTCTTCGAACCAACTCTTTTACACTGTCAATCCCAATGCCATGCCCCCGCTTATCATGCTTGCTGGTCTTTAAATTCGGATTCTTTTGCAGCACCGATTCTTGAATATAATTTTCCACAATGATATTCATACTATCCTTATAAACAAACATTTTTAACGCTATCTGCTGTTTTTCTGTCTGTAACTTTTCTGCTTCTATCGCATTGTCTAACAGATTTGACAGCAAGATTGCCACATTACTCTCCTGATGCCATTGAAGATCTCCGGTGATCTGTACATCAAAAGGAATGTTCTCATTTTTACATAAAGCTGCTTTCTGATTGATGACTGCATTTACCATACGGCTATTCATATAAAAGATATTTTCAACTTTTAACTCCGTCTTTAATATCTCCTGCATTTCATCCATTACCATCTTTACTTCACCCGCTTTGAGCAGTTCTAAATATGTCACAAAATAATGTTTCATATCATGGCGTATTTTTCTTGCATTCTGATATAGCAATTCGGTATGGCAGATCTGTTTTTCCTGCTGTTCTAATTGAACTTTTAAAATTTCATTTTCTATCTCACACCGGTTATGGTAATTCATCTTTTCGACCATCCAGAATAAAAAGATATTGATCAGGAATACTGCCATGCTCAAGGCAAAGAAACTCATCTGTTGATGATTGTCCAATTTCACGGTTGCGATTATCTTAATAGATATCAGGGCTACGATAAAAAAGATCGCATACAGTGCAATAAGTAAAATTCCCTCTTCTTTTTTGATATAATGTTCACGATTTAAGAACTTTTCTACTAAATAGAATATAACTCCCAATGTTATTTTGCTGATACACAATACAATAATTCTTAATGTCGTTCCCGGTATGAGCAATTCACTGATTGGGGTGTCCGCACATAACGCCACGATCTGGATACTTCCAATATTGATAAATGCCATCAGTATGTAAATGATCAATGTAGCGATCAGTTTTACCACATTTTTACCTTTCAGATAAATGATGCTGAATGCCCAGACCAGTATGATCATGATACATGCCTGCACATTGGCATGATCATTTAGAAAATGTGCATCTACAAAAAATGCTGACATCCAGATCACATATTCCCACCATCGTATCTTATCCTTTTTCCCAAAATACTGAACGAAAAAGTACAGTACCAGACCTCCGTCGGCTGCACTGGCTATAATCTCAGCAATCTCACTAATTATCTGCATATGCAAAGCTCCTCAGATATATCATATGTTTTTCTCGTACATCCTGCACTTTATCCCTGCTGACTGATAAAAGCTCTCCATTATCCAGTTCTACCTCGTTTGTACGGACCATCTTTATAAAACGCATATTAACTAAATAGCTTCTGTGAGTCTGTATAAATCCGTAATTGGTCATCCATTTTTCTAAATTTGAGATTTTTCCCCGCATCTCACACTCGCCATCGATATGTCTGATCCGCAGATAATGTTTACAGCTTTCAATATACAAAATATTTTTCAATGGCAAAAATTCTATTCCCTGCTTTGTCTGCACTTCTAATATCTGTTCATCTTTTTCTAGTTTTTGAATCAGATTCGATATGGCTTCTTCTAACTCATTGTCTAATTCATCCTTTCGGATAAAACGGAACGGCTGGTAATGTATTGCCTGAAACACTAATTCATCCCGATTGGTTACAAAAATAATATTTGTATTGATATGACTGCTAACTATCTGCTCCGCTAATTCCATGCCTGATATGTCAGGCATCTCAATATCTAAAAATATGATCTGTGGTATCTGATGCTTTAGTTCCTCAAGCAATCTATTTCCCTTTAAAAATTCCTGTATCTCGTATTCCTTCTTTTGCTTTTGCAGACATATTTCTAATTTTTCTCTTAATATCCCCAATTCACGTTTTTCATCATCACAAATAAATATATGATACATCTCTCAAACTCTTTTCCTCACTTATATGTTCCCTCTGTTTTTCTCCACATAAAGACAGGGATAACACAGCTCATGTCATCCCTGTTTCCCTCTATCACAATTGACGCCAAAATCGTAAATATAAACACTCTTTGCTCTGGCAGTAATAACTAAATAAAATCATCTGCTCCCCCTCCTCTCTTCTAGCCGTCTATATTCTTGCATATTGATAACTATTTTTCAACAGGATTTACATAAAAGCAGTTGATTTTGACACAAAAGCAACATTTCAGTGTTTTTCTTTAGTGATTTCTTCGATTTCTACGGTATTCGCAGTAGATATCCCTAAATTGTGCGTACTTTTTACAACTTATCTTCACTTTTTCTCCATTTACTAAAATTGCTTCCTGCTTATTAAATTCTTTGATATAACGCATGTTAACATAATAAGACTGGTGTGGAGATATAAAATCCGTTCCATTCAGATTTTCGGCAAACTGTGTAATCCCCATTTTCACACAGTAATCCTCTTCTACAGTCCGTACAATGACATTTCTTCCACTTGTCTCCACATAGATAATATCTTTAGGTCTGACAATATGCAGTCCTTCCTCGTCCCAGAGTTCGATCTCGTATTCTTTTTCTAACTTAGAGACTGCACTGAGCAATGCCTCCCGCAATTTTTCCTGTTCCATTGGTTTCTTTAGATAACGAAATGCATTGACTTTATAGCCCTCAAAGACATATTTCTCGTATAATGTCAGAAAAATAATGATCGTATCTTCATAACATTTCCGATATTTCTCTGCCGTCTGGATTCCGTTGATCTTTGGCATCTTAATATCTAAAAACAAAATATCATATCTGTCCTGTGTCTGTAACAACTCCTGACCACTGCTGTAACTGCTGATCTCAGCCTGCAGGTTATTTTCCTGCAGTAAGTATTCCAGACTTTCCTGCAGCAATCCCCTGCCAATGGAATCATCATCACAAATTGCTATCCTTATTTTTTTCATAACCACCCTCGCAATCCTTTGCTAAAAAAATAACATAATTTTGTCCAGTTCACGAAATCCCTGTTCGATCTCCCTTTCTGTCAATCCTCCATATCCTAAAAGGATTGCCGGATATTCCGGTACCTTATTTTTATCGATATAGTATTCTGAAATCGGATAAATACGGATCCCGATCCCCTGTGCTAATTTCGTCAGTTCCTCATCGGAAAAATGCGACTCAATCTCTGCTATCACATGCAGCCCCGCATTATCTCCGTAAACCTTCCGTATCCACTTCCTTTTTTTAGTCTCTTCCATTAAAAAGTCATGCTTCTTTTTATAACTACTCCGCATACGGTTCAGGTGACGCTCAAAATAACCTTCCTTCATAAAGTTACAAATGGTCATCTGCTGGATCTTTGGAACAGTTGATGCATAAAAACCGCATTTTTCAGTATAGACTTTTAATAATTTTTTCGGCAGCACTAAATAGCTGACACGCACTGCCGGAGCAATGCTCTTTGAAAATGTTCCAAGATAGATGACTTTTTCATTCTGATCGGAACCCTGCAAAGAAGGAATTGGTTTTCCTTTATAACGGAATTCACTGTCATGGTCATCTTCGATCAGATATCGGTCCTCATCCTCTGCTGCCCATTTTAACAGCTCCATACGCCGTTTCATCGGCATGACGGTTCCCATTGGGAACTGATGTGACGGCATCACATATGCAATATCCGCCTGTTCACTGCGAAGCTGCTCCATACGGATACCCTGTGCATCCATCTCTACCGCACAGACCTGATATCCTAAATTCAAAAAAGTCTCATATGCCTGTACATAGGTCGGACTCTCCATTGCCACGCGTCTGTCTGCACCTAAGATCTGGGATAACAACATCAGCAGGTATTCGTTTCCTGCACCCACGATAATCTGGGATGCTTCACAGATCACGCCACGGGACTGATAGAGATAGTTACAGATTTCCTCGCGGAACTCCGGCTCTCCCGCTCCATCTCCTGCAGTCAGCAGGTCGGCATTATCCGTGCTTAACAGATTCTTATTTACTTTTCTCCATGCATTAAAGGAAAAATGCTCCACATCCACCGCAAACGGTGAAAAATCAATATGTGTCTCTAACGTTCTGTTCTTCGCACGTTTTGGTTCTTCTTCCTTTGGCTGCTGACTGTTTTCTTTTAAATCTAATAAGTCACTGACATCACTGACATAATATCCGCGGTATGGCTGTGCCTCTATGTAACCTTCCGATACAAGCTGCTCATAAGCAAGTTCAACGGTACTTCTGCTTACCTGCAAATGGGAAGATAAAAAACGAGTAGACGGCAGTTTCTCTCCTTGGGGAATCTTACCGTCCATGATCTCGATTCTGATATGGTCATATATCTGTTGATACAGCGGAATTTTTTCGTCGTGTGACAGTGGAATCATCATCTCATTCACTGTCTGTCTACCCTCTCCCCTTTTTTAATTCTGCAACTACTTCTTCTTTCAGATTCAGTGCCTTGTTCTTCATCTGTCTTCCTGCCGTATTGGATGCTAAGATACCTGCAAGGAGTTTTGACGCAACATCGTATTTTTTATAATGAATCGACATCGTTGCTAACAGATAATCTACCGTTCCCTGATCCATTCCACAAATTGGGAACATCTCAGTGCTGACTGCTTTTAACATACCGTCATATGCCTGTTGGTAAAAGGCTTCTTCTTCCTTTTTACATTCTGCGATTGCTGCCTTTCCTTTCTCGGTTGTGGCATCCAGTGTCTCAGCTTTACCACGGTAGAGCCATGCGATTTTCAGACAGGTATATGCTTTTTCACTGGTCTTGCCTTTTTTAACGATCGTATTGAACAGTGACAGTTTATATCTTTCTAACGCACGGTCATAATCATATACTGCCGGTTCCGGTTCAATCTGTGCATGGAACTTTGAGCAGATGTTTTCTTTGATCAATTTGCTCTGTACACTGGTGATATGCGGAAAGAAACGGGTCATTGCCGTATATCCGCAATGCGGGCAGGAGCATATATCATATTTTAATGTATCAATATACTGATGACGCGGTCTTAGATCTTTATCGGACTCTAAACGTTTGACCCTTCCGTTCTTGATCATTTTTGTCTTAAACACTTTATCACAGACCGGACAACGGATTCCCTTTTCTAATAAGAACATATCCTCGGTTGGGATATCCGATTTTTCCTCGACTGCCTCTGTTCCTGTGCCTGTCTTTGGCTTATCTTCCTCAAAGATATCCATATCTTCTGAAACATCCAGTCCAAATTTTTCTAATCCTGATAATAAATTCATATAATGACCCCCAGATCCGGCTATGACTGAGCCGGTAATTTAAATGAACTCTTTAATGAAACAATACGGTTGAATACCGGATGCTCCGGTGTGGAATCTTTTGCATCGGCACAGAAATATCCCTGTCGTACAAACTGGAAACTGTCATACGGCTCTGCTTTTGCAAGCTCCGGCTCGACATAACAATCTTTTAACACCTTTAAGGAATCCGGATTCAGATTCAGACTTCCGTCCTCTTTATTATAAACGCCCTTTTCTTCATCTACAAGATTCTCATAAAGGCGTATTTCACATTTCTTTGCAAATGGTGCAGGAACCCAGTGGATCGTGCCCTTTACCTTACGTCCGGTAAATCCTGTTCCCTGTTTTGTCTCAGGATCATAGGTACAATGTACCTCGATCACTTTTCCGTTTTCATCTTTTACAAAGCTTTCGCATTTCACAAAATATGCATGCATTAAGCGCACTTCATTTCCCGGAAACAGACGGAAATATTTCTTTGGCGGTTCTTCCATAAAGTCCTCTCTGTCGATGTAGAGTTCTCGACAAAACGGTACTTTTCTGCTGCCAAGTTCTTCATTTTCTAAATTGTTCGCAACATCTAAATACTCCACTTCGCCTTCCGGATAATTGTCAATGACTAATTTGATCGGATCTAAGACTGCCATCATTCTTGGCTTTTTCATCTTTAAATCTTCACGGATACAATACTCTAACATGGCATAGTCTACAGAACTGTTGCTCTTTGAAATTCCGCATAACTCCACAAAACGCTTGATGGATTCCGGTGTGAAACCTCTTCTTCGGAGTGCTGCGATCGACACCAGTCTCGGATCGTCCCAGCCGTCTACAATTCCATCTTCTACCAGTTTTTTAATATAACGCTTTCCTGTTACCACATTGGTCAGGTAAAGTTTTGCAAACTCGATCTGTTTTGGTGGTTTTTCATATTCTAACTCACGCACTACCCAGTCATAGAGTGGTCTGTGATCTTCAAATTCCAACGTACAGATTGAATGGCTGACTCCTTCGATCGCATCCTCGATCGGATGTGCAAAATCGTACATCGGATAGATGCACCAGGTATCCCCTGTTCTGTGATGTGTCATATGTGCCACACGATAGATGACCGGATCACGCATATTGATATTTGGAGATGCCATATCAATCTTCGCACGCAAAACCTTTTCTCCATCCTTAAATTTTCCGTTCTTCATGTCCTCAAAGAGTGCTAAATTCTCCTCCACACTCCGATCGCAGGATGGATCATCTTTTCCCGGCTCTGTCAGTGTTCCACGATACTCACGGATCTCATCTGCTGACAGATCAGAAACATATGCTTTTCCTTTTTTAATTAATTTAACTGCTGCTTCGTACATCTGCTCGAAATAATCAGATGCAAAGAAAAGGCTGTCACCCCAGTCTGCTCCTAACCACTGAATGTCCGCCTTGATAGACTCGACGAATTCTACCTTTTCCTTTGTCGGATTGGTATCGTCAAAACGCATATGAAATTTGCCATGATATTCTTCTGCAAGTCCGTAATTCAATAAGATGGACTTGGCATGTCCGATATGCAGATAACCGTTTGGCTCCGGAGGAAAACGTGTAACAACTTCGTCACATCTTCCTTCCTCTATATCTTTATCAATAATCTGTTCAATAAAATTCTTGGAAACTGTCCCGCCTTCCATAAACTAAATCCTCCTGAAATCTCTTCTCAATCACTTTTATTATATGATTTCAGGAGAATTTTGTCAATGTAAGCCCTTTATTTGATGGTGTTTAAATCATCTCTAACTCCGCTTAATATGCTCATGTGTAAACAAATGATCCTGACAGTATTCGTAATTGCCGTCACATTTCGAACAGAAACGGAATTCTAAGGTCGGATCGTCCTTTTCCGTTCTTCCGCAGACTGCACATTTATGCTTGGTCACACTGCCGGAATGTCTCATCCCGGCATCCCGCATCTGTGTCTTAAATACATACTTTCTGTGCACTTCTTTTGGCGATACCCTCTGATAATTTCTGGTAGACAGATAAAAGATCAGGAAGTTCAAAAGTGCCGCCACAATGGAAATCCTGCCCACAGCTCCTGATACGACAAAATCGTAAATGGTCAGAGCTGCATAGACATATGCCATCCACTTCATCCTTACCGGAATGATGAACCACAACAGGATCTGCATATCCGGGAAGCAGACTGCAAATGCCAGAAAGATCGCCATATTGATGTAATACGTTGTCACATAATAACCGATTCCGATCGTCAGACCACCTGTCATACTTAAAAATCCATATGCCACGAATGCTCCGATCACCGTAAAGATCAGACCTCCAAAGATATAGACATTAAAGCGGAAAGTTCCCCAGGTACGCTCTAATGCGGTTCCTAAGGAATAATACAGCATGATCATAATAATATAGAAAAAGATGTTGCCGCTAGACGGTGGGATCAATACCCATGTAACCAGTCGCCACACCTGACCACGCAGCACCATGGCCGGTTCTAACATCAGATAACTGATGATCCCCGGTGTCATATACATCATCAGATAACCGAGTGCATATGTTACTACAAGCCAGAGGCTTAAGTTGGGAATTGCATATTTTCCAATCTTTCGTTCTAATTTATTCAGATAATTCATCTTGCACCTCATTTGTCTGGAATTTTTAACCTTATATTTAACACATTATAATTTTAAGCATTTTGTTTGTCAATC
>ULVQ01103151.1_pt1 | contig 20464 bp, 17 predicted proteins | sample 1959591 | NCBI WGS metagenome assembly ULVQ01 (sample SAMEA4835790, study PRJEB28245) | human gut metagenome | biome: gut microbiome; material: fecal sample | place: Denmark | collected 2008
AGCAGAATACATTATCTTTGTGCCCGCATTCTATTGCTATATGCAGAATGTATGCAAAAAGGCTCTGTAGTTCAACGGATAGAATAGAAGTTTCCTAAACTTTAGATAGGGGTTCGATTCCCCTCGGAGCTACGAAGAAAGGAATATCGGTTTTAACTGATATTCCTTTTTTTTATTTCTTGTAATTGTCTGATTTTTAGAGTTGTATTTACGGGGTACTTCTTCGTTGGCTTTGAATGTTATTTCTTTGTGAACAATTCATTATCAACTATTCGTCTGTGATAACGCATCAAAGAACCAAAATAAAGAACCGTAAAAAAGAACCAAAATGAATAACGGGCAGGTATTCTTTAGCGAAATCAAGGCTTATTTTAATTTGAGGAAACCGAAAGGAGATAAGCCAACGAACATTTATTTAGTTGTACGTATTGGTGGCGTGCAGAAAAAATATGTAACGGGTGTAAAGGTATATCCTGCCCAGTGGAATATGGCTAAGCAAGAAGCTATCTTAAATCATCGACTAACAGAGTTGGACTTATATAATAATGTAATAGTGAATAATAGACTGGATGAATTAAGACTTCGTTTTCTGGATTTTAAGTGCTATATTTGTAATAACCCAAAGTTGCTTGATAAAGCACATACAATAATGAAAGAATACTTATATAGGGACGAGATTATGGAGAAAAAGGAAAATGCACTTATTTGGTATAGAAAAGCCGTAGATGCTCCTAGTTGCAATATAGCTGATGCTACAAAACAAAACTACATTACAAAGTTGAAAATACTGGAAGGTTACGTTAGAACATTGAACGTAGATTACCTTACTTTTGATATGATTAATGCAAGATTTCTGAAAGATTTTCAAGATTGGTTGTTTATACCTTATGATGATAAAGGCAATATAAGGTCAACGAGAACTATTCATAATACAATAGTGGCAATTAAAACAATTCTTTGTTGGGCTGATGAAAAAATTGGTAAAGAAGTATGTCGTGAGATAAAGGAATTTAAGCCAACCAAAGTTCGGCAAGAAAAAACAAAGGTTGTTCTTACTGACGAGGAAATAACACAGCTATATAAAGCGAAGTTAACGGGTAAGCAAAAGGAGATAAGGGATGTATTTATATTGCAGTGCGAAATGGGGCAACGCTTTTCTGATATGTGCAATTTGAATAATGGAAAATTAAGTGAGGACGGTAATACATATACTATTGTTCAGCAAAAGACAATGCAGCAAGTAACTATACCCTTATCTGATGTGGCTAAACAGATATTGTCTAGCTATAATTATAGTATACCAGTTTATTTACTTGATATAACAGATAAAGAGTTGAAGAAGATAGCAAAGGAAGCTGGCTTAAATAGAGAGGTTTTGATTACAAAAGAAGAAAAGGGACGACCTGCGACTAATCGTGAGCCTTTGTGGAAACATATTTCATCGCATTTAGCTAGACGTAGCTTTGTTACTAATTGGCTAAAGGCGGGTTTAGATTCTCATATTATAAAAGGTGTGACGGGACATAAAACGGAAGAGGCTTTTAAACGATATGATAAGGTTTCAAGTGAAGATGCTGCCCAAGTAATGTTGAAAGCGCAAAAAAAGAATATTGAAAGTTCTTTGCAGTTAAAGGAACATGAATTGACGATTCAAGAAGCTGATGTATTTGCTACTACCATTTCTACACTACAGAAAACATATAAACAGGATGTAGAGAAAGTAAAAGAACAGAGATTAGATGATACTCTAAATATGGTGGCAAGTTTAATGGAAGATGATGTAGATACTCATTCGATAGCTAAAGCTGTAGAGAAGGCTGATTTTAGGGTTTCTATTGATAATGGTAGTATGGGTAGCATTATAATGAGGAAAGATACTAAGAAAAGGCAAGTGAAATTTGAAAAGACTGATGAAGCAGAGTAATATTTCTATTCTTCTGTAATTCTATAGCTTGGCAAATGCTTTTATGAGTTAATCTGCACTTCTAGTCGTTTTTCCCACTAAGTGGTATTATCTTTTGGTGGGTTGTTGAAAGTTTAGTATCTTTGTATCAGTAGATTATAAAGCTATCGGCAGATATACCCACTTTAAAGATTTTTCTTTTTTTGCACCGTTTTATTTATAAATTCATCATGCGGCTACTCACCTATGAAGAAATCAGAGCAAAAGCATTATCACAGGGCATTTCAGACAACAAGGTCAGCATTGGCATGTGGGCTGGTCTGAACGGCTACATTAAAACCAGAAAGCAGATAAGGAAGAAAGTGTACACAGTTTATTATAATCCAAGCTGTATGGACTGTTGAACTGGTGTACAGCTTCCGTAAAAAGTAAAGATTATCCGTTTATAAAGTCAAATTTCATCAGTATTTCATATAGGTGGTGTAGAGGTGTTTCATATAAGTGGGCTACTTATAAATACCTATAGAAAATAAATACACTACCTACTTCATTTTTGCTGTCGCAAAAATTCAGTGGTTATATTCTACAGCAGATTTATCATTCCATTATTAAAATTACACTCTTATGATTATTCATCTTTCTACGGGATTGCAGTTTAACACACAAAAAGAAGCCAAAATATTCTTTGGCAATCATAGATACAGGAGCTTAGTAAGAAAAGGAGATATTCATTTCACCAATTATCAAAGTCCTGTTGCTAATGACAGAAGCAAAACTATCCTATCGCAGAATAACTGAAAAAATTGCGGGAAAATTGGATTTACTTGAAGCCTACTTGTTTTATTGTTTAGCCTTGTGCTCTGATTGCTATACCGCTATATCCCATATAAAACAGGAGAAATTGGCAGCTTTCTACGGTATAACAAAAGAGGAACAGATAGGCAAGTGGCTACATAAATTTGAAGATATGAGATTGATAAAGATACATAGCAACCTTATTAAAGGAAAATATGGTACTTTTTCCAGATATGAATACGAGTTAGATACGGAGCATTATGTGCTAATAGGAAATACACTATATGACGAGCCTATTTCCAGAGAATTGAAAGGTTTTCTCGTTTTGTTGAAATGCAAATGCCTGAATGGTACAAATACATGCAAGTATTCTCAAAATATGTTAGCGGAAGAATTAGGTTTAAGTGCATCCACTATATCAAGATACATCAGAGAAGCAACAAAACTTGGGTATGTGAAGAAAGACAAGAAAGGTATTCATTTACTTGATAAAGATATATTCTTGATAACGAGTGAGACACAAATAGCTATTTTGAAAAACGTATATCCGGAGATTTTGACGGATGAGGATATAGCTAGAGGATATTGCTGTTAATCATTCTTTTACCCATTTAAGCAATTTGCAGTTTTGACTAATTTTTTCAAGTGCTTCAATAAATTCTGATGTGTCTAAGAAATAACTAGGATAAGCATTTCTTAAATCTTTTATAGAGGATACAGAAACAAGAACAACTGCATTTTTGTTGTCTTCCATACTTTTTTCTAATTCAGAATACCGTTCTGACGCTTTATTTTCCTCCTCTTTATCATAAGTATGTATATTGACTCTCATTTTTTCAAAATTTATGGCAATTATATAATATTCCTTATCTAAGTTGTTTTGTTCGATAAACTGTACAGTAACTCTTAATGCTTTAAGTATATCACAAAACTTAAATTTTGTATTTAATGTATGGCATTTTACCATAAGTTCTTGCATTGTATTATTTTGATGTTCTTTCATTACTGGCAATTTTTCTTTTATTGCAAATAAAGAACTAATAATTTTGAAAAATACTAACCATTTATCTTCTCCTTGACTAGATTTTAAGGATGTTTTAGTATGCAAACTAGCAGTCTCTACGGCAGTTGCCCAATTATGTTGTAATTTAGTTCTTATCTGTAGTTCAACTCTTAATCCATCATGTGCATTATCTTCAGAATGGTATTTATAAATGAAATGAATACTTCTATAGCCACTGAATTTAGGTTCTCGTACATAATTGTTTATTTTCTCCAAAGTAAAGTTTGTAATTGTTTGAAGAGATAGTAACTCTAATGTTTTTTGTAGGTTAGATACGTCCTTTAGAATGATTCTAAATCCACCTATATCTTGCATACCGCCTAATTTCATTGTTGGATTTAAATCTAATTTATATTGTATAGATGTAAGACGTTTGAGCCTTTGAGATGTGAAAATTGGAGTAATATTGTTTTCAAGTAACATTTGTACAACCTTATTTTCTAAAATATTTAGAGGAACTAAATGATTAGTTCGCCAATCATTTAGTATTTCTATGGCTTGAGTGACTTCTTGAGAATTTTTAGAGGTCATAATTACTTCGCCAGCCTTATTTATTTGGTTTCTTGTATACTTCATAATTAAAGAGATTAATTTTATGCAAAAGTAATATATGTAAATAAATTCTCCTACTATATATTGACAAATTGGAACATGTGTTTGGAAGATGGTATACTTTATTGTATTTCTGTATCTTCTATTGAGACACGCTTTTTATTGATTATTCATATTCCTGCAAATAAACAATTCAGTAATTGAGAAGAATAAATATTGATTTTAGCAGTATCTATTTATTGCAAAATATATAGTAGATAATATATTCCACCGTATCGTCCGTAATGGTTATATTGGCATCGAGGGCTGTACAAATGGTTGTTTCGTCCATAGGTTTGTGATTTAAAGATTTAAAAATAAGATTATCTGATTTTATTTGGATACAGGTTTTAGGCAAATGATAAAAAGCCGCATGAGAGTACACGTCTAATCATACTCAAATGCGGCTTTTTTCGTGTAAAGTCCATGATGCCCATTAGTACGTTGTATATAGCACCATTGATTTTTACACTGTTGACTGATTTTTTATCAACGGTGAAACGGACAGGTCAAACTACAAATAAAACTATCAATAATAAATAGGAAGATTATACCATGAATAGAAAAATATTGTCCGTTTCATGGGGATATACAAAGATAGGCATCTTTAATAAGGTAAAAAAACGAATGGCGGTTATCCTTTAAAATACGCATACACGCAGAAACGGGATTTGCACAATATCTCCACTTCTTCCACAGCCATAAAAATACAGGGAAACACGCACAATAAAGTACGGGTACTTATATAGAAGCCCCCCTGCCCCCTTTTCTTGAAGCTGGAATATATATCAACTTGATTATCCACAGGCTTACCGATTGAAAGGTACGCATACATGTGTTGAGTACCCCCTAACACCCCCTTAGAGTACTTGAAGATAAACGAAATGTTTATCGCTTCATTCCATCAATTTATAAACCATTTAAAATTAATTCATTATGAACGATTTAGTAATTGGCGGTATGCCACAGGAAAGAAGAACGTTAAATTTGGGTGAGTATGCGGAAGAAGCCGTTCTAATAACGGAAGAACAGCCTGCAAAACAGAAAAGACCGTTATTCATTGAAGCAAATACGGTTGACGTTACTATGGAACATTTAAAGAACGATTGCATCATCCCCGTATTTGCAAAGGACAATGAAGCCACCTTGTCACACCCTGCATTTATAGAGACTGTACAGGATGCCGCAAGCATATTCTTTCAAGGTGAAAAGATTGGACTACCCGATATAAGGGTGTCCCATGTTATCAAGGGAAGAATACCCGAAGCCATACACAAGCCAGCCAACCAGTTGTTGGAAAGCGACAAGACCATTTATTACGAAAGATGCGCCTTTGCGATAGAAATACCAACCGTTTATGAGACGGTAAACGGTAACAAACTTACTTTGACCGTTGGCGGTGTTCGTGCCTATAATCATACCAACCTGTACAGCAAAAAAGGTATGGAACGCTTTAAGGTGTTTGTAGGCTTTACTTGCATGGTATGCACCAACCTGTGTGTTTCCACTGACGGCTATTTAAGCAATTTGGAAGTAACCAATACTAAAGACCTGTATAGGGGTGTATTGGAAATGCTTCATGGCTACAATCCCGCAAAGCACATACATCTGATGCGGAGTTTTGGAGATACCTGCATGAATGAGCACCAGTTTGCCACATTATTGGGTAAGATGCGTTTGTATCAATGTTTGCCACAAGGCTATCAAAAGCGGTTGCCACGTATGCTACTTACCGATACACAGGTTAATGCGGTTGCCAAAGCATATATCAGTGATGCGAACTTTGGCGGCTTGGGTGGTGAACTATCCATGTGGAATTTCTACAATCTGTTGACAGGAAGCAACAAAAGCAGTTATATAGACAGCTTTTTAGACAGGGCTTATAACGCTACGGAACTTGCAACGGGAATAAATGCCGCCTTGCATGGTGACGAACGTTACAGGTGGTTTATTGATTGAGTGAACGGGAGAATATTCTTTTAAAGGGGTATTCTCCTTTTGTCTGACTGTTTAAAGATTGAAAATCATGTTTTATAAAAGATTGTTTGTTTGGCTGTTTGGGTTGATTGTCTCACTTTTCACTGGCTGTTTACCGCTTATCCTCTTAATTCTCTTTTTTCCGAAAATAATGCGGACGGAGAAACCTGCAAGAAGAAAAAGGAAAGATTACAGCAGACCTCAAAAAGCAAGGCATCCCGATGCCTTTGAAAAGAGCCACCGCAGGGAATGGATAGATAGCGATTTCTCTAAAATGTAATCAAAAGGAAGTTGTGTTCAAATAAATCTGCAAAGGTGGTTTGAACACGCTTCTTTCTGTTATCAACCAATTCAAAGAATAATATGGAAACAAAAAAGAAAAGAGCAGTAATATACGCACGTGTTTCGTCTGTGAGTGATAGACAGGACACAACAAGGCAGATAGAGGATTTAAAGAGGTATGCCGTATTGCAGGATATAGAGATAGTGCGGATATTCCAAGAGCACATAAGCGGAGCAAAGAAGATTGAGGAAAGGCAGGTACTTGCGGAATGTTTGGAATATTGCACGAAAGAGAGTGTTAACTATCTGTTGTTATCCGAACTTTCAAGGCTGGGGAGAAGTACGCTACAAGTGCTCCGCTCTTTGGAGATACTGCATGAAGCAAAGGTATCCGTTTACATACAAAATTTGGGGTTATACACATTGCAGCCAAACGGAGAGGTAAACCCGATTGCTTCGATTATGGTTACTGTGCTTGCTGAAATGGCTAACATAGAACGGGCGAACATACAATACCGTTTGAACAGCGGCAGGGCAAACTACATTGCCAAAGGCGGCAGATTGGGAAGAAAACGGGGGAGTATCAAGACAGAGGAGAAGAAAAGGGAAGAATACAGGGAAACGATAGCTTTACTGAAGAAAGGCTATTCGGTGAGGAACATCGCCAAATTGCAGGGTATCGGTGTTTCGACTGTTCAAAGGGTGAGAAACCAATTTGTAAAATAAACGATTGCCAATACAAACGCTTTTCGTATATTTGTGCCGTTCCAGCAATGGAATGACATATTTATTAACGAAAGGCGTTTTGCATTATCCTTGTTCCCTAAATTTCGCCAAAATTTGAACACTACGAGGATATGCACAACGCCCGCATCAATGTTATATACCTATCTTACTGATAGTCTGTATATTGTTTGGTGTGGGCAACTGTTGTGTATTTGTAGTGTGAGTGTTTGGCGACACTTGGGAACAGATATGCGAATAGTTCTCACACCTTTTTTTATTGTATAACGGTCAGTAGGGAACACTGACTACAATACATATCTACAAGAAACAGACAGTACTATCCTTTAATGTAGCCAATTATTAAAACGGTGTGCAGCTATCGCTGTGTTCCCCGCACTGTACATAACTATTTATTAACCGCTTTCTATGGGAGCGTGAAAGAAAAATTACCAAATACCAAAAGGCATAACATTATGACCTTGAATGAATTTAAACTAACCATTACAGAACTGAAGCATGAGTGGAATAATGAAGCACACTCATATATAGATGAAAACTACTTCATTTATATCAAAGAGAATTTGAGGAGTTCCTATGTAGAGAGAACTTTAGGCACAAAGCCATTGATAGGCATACGATACATTATTCCCGTAGGAGCATATCGTTATATGTTCAAGGCAAGTGAAAACACTTCTCTTAATACTATTGGCTTCTTCAACAATGAGTATGAACCTTGTGAAATCATATTAGGCGACTGGGAACTTTACAAACTAACGTTCTCGCATCGCTTCTATGACGGAACAAACCACTACTTTCCCGAACTGCATATTAGACAGATTGGGAAACCTACAAATAAGCAAGTATTTAGTACAGGGCACTCGATTGAAGAGTTTGACGAAATACTTGCCGAAGTTTGGGATTTTATAGAAGAAGATATGAAATAACTACCTAAAAACAAAACAATGAAAACTTTAAGATTAATCGGAATAGCAGTAATTGCCATAATTATGAATATGAGTTTTATCTCTTGTAGTGATGATGAAGAAATTCAATTCTCAATACCAATTGTTGCCAATACCAACATTCCTCAAGAAGTTTTGAATATGCCTGACGAAAACGGTAATATTATAACTGTACCGTATGCGAAAGTCACATTTTCTGCCATTACTATTAAGCTATATATTGAGGATGGTAAGACTTCGGATTATCCTATAAACTTTGAGGTTAATAGTTCGGTGGAGTGGAATGTAACGGAAGCAAATTCAGGTGGTATAAATCCAGTATATTTAAAAATAAAACAGACAGTTGGGCAAATAGGTTATACGAATAATACCTTTTACTTATCACTTGAGAGCCTAAAAGAACTGGCAAAAAAATATAGTTCAGTAACAAACTGGATAGATTTTAAAGATAATAATGGGAGAATATTAGGGAGACTTAAATTTGAAATATTTGATTTAAAATATTTGAATTGATTTATTTGCGGTGAACTAACTTAAAAAATATTATTCATTAAAATAATTTCGTAAAATGAGAACTTTAAGATTAATCGGAATGGCAGTAATTGCCGTAATTATGAGTGTTAACTTTACAGCTTGTAGTGATGATGAGGAAGAAGATAACAGACCTCTTTCTGAAAAGATTATAGGACACTGGGTACTGACTTATGAGGAGGGATATATCAAAGACCCTGACTATCCCGAAGATGATGAAGCATGGAGCCATGCTCCTAAAGATGAATATGAGTATTTCGGTAATTTCACATTCAGAGAGGATGGGACATATAGTGAATATGAATTAGACGGAACAAGTAATCCGCAAAGTATTGAAAAGTGGACTATCAAGGATAATATCATAACTCTTATTGAAGATGAACACGAACAATATGAATTAAAAGTGCTTGAAATTACTTCTGACAAATTAGTTCTTGAATTTTATTATAAGCATGAGAATGACGGTGAAACGTATGCTAAAATGACATACAAGAGGGGATAACTCTTTCAGCACGATAAAGGACAGCATTTGAAGTAATTCATTTGCTGTTTTTTTATTATCATTGCAAATAAAAAGCTATGATAAAGCCAATAGATAATTTTTCATTTCAATATAGCGAGGAAGAATATAGCCTTCTTGATTACATATATCCAGTGGCGCAAGAGTATGCACCAGACTTTGACTATAATGAAGATACTGGCGAATCTTACATGGCAGTTTCGCAAGCTTCAGATATTTTTAAAGGAAGGTATAATGCACGTAAATTGCGGCATAAATTCACAGTAGAAGAATATATGCAGGATAAAGAACTGCAAGGCTATCTGCAAGCATTGGAATTGGATAGTGAGAAGTTCTGGTATCTGTTGCTCTTTTGCTATGACTATAGTTGGGGGATTTGCATGAAAGGGATTGAAATAAACAAATTTCCTGTTGAGTACATAAGGGACTTTGTAGACGCAATCTATAGCAATTATGCAGGCAGTGGTATGCTTGGGGCTATTTTCAATGAGCCAATAAGCCTAACCTTGAAGATAGGCAGGAAAAACATTGTGATTGATAACAATAATGCCATAGCCTGTATCGCCAAATTCTGTGACGACGGATTGGAAAATAACGATTTGACTAATTTATCCAGCGGGCACTTCATAGATTTAACCCGTCAAAGTTCAGATTCTGTTTCCGTATTGGCTTACTATTTCTCCAAGATGATAATTTCCGCTTTTAACCACCAAGAACATTTGAAAGATAAAAGGAAGAAGGGGGCAAACCTTTCGGATAAGGAAAAAATGGTTATCGCCCATTCCCTGTACCTTACTGGCATCATAAGTAATAAGAGCGTGAGGGAAAGCGATGAATATCTAAAGGCTATCTTAAAGAGATATAAGAATACAGAGATAAAGAAGCTGAACTCATTCTATCTTTAAGGAATAATTTCCCACATTAGGAACAATCCTGTTTGTCTGTTTTTATTAGAAGTCCATAAGCAGATAAACAGGATTTTTTCTTGTCTGGTTTTCTGATTTTACGACATGGAAAACATTGATTGATAGATGCTTCTTGTAGGGGAACAGTATTTGTGTGTTTTTTTGTTCCTGTTAGCTCTCCGATTAAAGGGTAATCTTTGCAGTGTAAAACAAATCGGTGAGCCAGATACCCAAATAAGTCCGCAGGGCAGCGGCAAAATTATATGAAGAAACTAATAGTAGTAACTTTAAGTTCGTTAGTAAATGAAGGAAAGAAGATTGCACGTTTAAGCGGTAATCGTGATTTGAATGAAAAGATTGTGAAGGCTAAGATGAAGTCACTGGAACAATACGGACAGTTAATACCTGCTATAGTGGTAGATGCTACTGATGCTATCAATCAGGGAATGGAAGTTATTGATTTTACTACAGGTGATGTTATAGAAAAGGAAGAAGCTGTGAATTATTTGGTGTTGCTGGAAGGTAATCATCGCTATGAGGCACACTGTGAGCTTTTAAATAAAAATGAGAACTACACAGGTGAATTTTATATAATGTATGCTTTGAATGTGGAAGTCACAATAGCTAAGATGTTATCAGAAATCAATATTGCCACTAATCCATGGAAAGGTGGAGACTTTGTGAAAGGAGCGAAGATGAACAATCTGCAAAAGGAACTGCCTTTGTTGGATGCTATAAATGATTTAGTAAATGAAGGATACAATTTGTCCGTAGCATCGAAGTGGTTGACCTTTACTGCAAATATTGATAAAAAGGTTATGGATTGCGCTATGGACAATATTATTCTCCCACAGTTAGAGAATACTGTAGGTTTGGAAAGAGGGCAAAGATTAATAGAAGCGGCAAAAGAACATTTCACAGAGAAAAATATAAAAAGTAGATATTTAGTTGACTGGATAATATCCAAGTATGACACTACTGGCGATGATGGGAAACCCGATTTCACTGACAAAATGGAACGTTTCCTCAGAAGTATCAGCAAAGAGGATGTAGACTATATCAAAAAAGCTAAAGGTAAAACAGGCGGAGATATAAAGGAAAATATTATCAATCAGAAATTGACTGAATTATGGGGTGATTTTGAAGGATAATCTTTTGAGAAAAAGCCAGTGGGTAGTGCCTGCTGGCTTCCCCAACAAGAGTAATAACCTGTAAATGATTATATTATGATTAAAGAAAGTAAAGGCAATATGTATGAGTTTGTGACACACACATGGAATCCTATTAAGGGTAAATGTCTTCATGGTTGCACCTATTGTTATATGAAAAAGATGTGTTCCCGTTTGAAGGCTCCCAGATTGGATGCGGCTGAATTAACCAGTTATCTTGAATGCTCGAACTTTATTTTTGTAGGAAGCAGTATTGATATGTGGGCAAAAGACATACCAAGTCATTGGATAAAAATCGTTTTGGACTATTGCGATAAGTCTGCCAACAAATATCTGTTTCAGAGTAAGAATCCTTCCAGAATATTGGATTTTATAACTCATCCCGTATTTCATCGTTCAGTGGTTTGTACGACTATAGAAACTAATAGGTCTTATCCAGATGTGATGTGCAACTCACCAGAGATAGAGGAAAGGGTACGGGCAATGGAAAATATTGCAGATTCGGGTATAGATACCTATGTTACGGCAGAACCTTTGATGCAGTTTGATTTGGATGAAATGGTAGAGTATATAAGGCGATGTAATCCGAAACAGGTTAATATAGGGCGGAATACCAACAGAAAAGTAGAGTTACCAGAACCAACAGCAGACGAAGTGAAAGCACTTGTAGAGGAACTGGAAAAATTCACAAAGGTGGAGATAAAGAAAAATGCAAGAGTATGGTTTAAGTGAGAAGATATAGCCTAGAGTTGAAAAGTAACTATCTGCATGATAGTTGCTTTTTTCGATTTATTGAGTATCTTTGCTTCCAAGTTAAAACGACAATAGTTACCAGTTTGAAGTGCTGTGCTTGTAAAACTTTGATTTTCAGAGTATAATACAGTGTTCCTAAACTTTAGATAGGGGTTCGATTCCCCTCGGAGCTACGAAAGGAATATCGGTTACGGTCGATATTCCTTTTTTGTTTTAAAAATATCTTTCTTACTACCGATTATCTTTGTTACTCTTCTTTCATTCCATACTTTCCTTAAGGGGATGATATTGAACATATTCCGTGCCCTTATTGTTTCTTTATAAAAAGAAATTATGAGAAAAACTATTTTATCGATAACTTTATTGGCGCTTGTCGGTGTATTGGCGGTTCCGCTTTCTGCGGATGCTTGTACGGGCATTACTTTGAGGAGTAAGGATGGAACTACGGTTGTGGCACGTACCATAGAGTGGGCGGGCAGTAATTTGAATAGCCAGTATGTAGTTGTGCCGCGCGGATATACTCAACAGTCCTATACACCCGACGGTGGTATGAACGGCATGTGCTTTACGGCTCGTCACGGTTATGTCGGCTTTGCCGTAGAACAGAAGGAATTTATAGCCGAGGGGCTGAATGAAACCGGACTTTCAGCCGGACTGTTTTATTTCCCTAATTCCGGCGAATATCAAAAGTATGACTCTGCTGAAAAGAATAGAAGTATTGCAGACCTGCAGCTTGTGTCTTTTATACTGGGTGAGTGCGGCACTGTGGATGAAGTGAAAGCGAAAGTAAACGAAGTGCGCATTACGAACATAGACCCTCGGGCTTCTACTGTTCATTGGCGTTTTGCGGATACTTCGGGGCGACAGCTGGTGCTTGAGATAGTAGGAGGAGTGCCTCGCTTCTATGAAAATAAGTTGGGTGTGCTTACCAATTCTCCCGGCTTTGAATGGCATCTGACAAATCTTAATAATTACGTCAACCTATTTCCCGGTAGTGCTTCCGAGCATTTATTCGGCAATATAGAATTAGCTCCTTTGGGTGGAGGAAGCGGATTTCTGGGATTACCCGGAGATTTTACACCACCGTCACGTTTTGTCCGTGCCGCTTTCTTACAGGTTACAGCTCCTCAGCGTACTACTGCTTTCGAAAGTATCTTGCAGTGCTTTCATATTCTGAATAATTTCGATATTCCGATTGGAGCACAATTTTCGGAGGGGGAGATTCCTGCCGATATACCGAGTGCTACCCAATGGACGGCTGCTACGGATATGACGCATAGAATACTGTACTACCGCACGATGTACAACAGTGTTATTCGGAGTATAGACTTGCATGCAATAGATTTCTCAAAGGTACAATACCGGGCAAAGCCGCTGGATGTAGTAAAGTCGCAGACGATAGAAATTATAACAGTGGAATAAATAATAATGTAAGGCGTGCGTAGCCTGTATATAGAAAAGGGGCTAAGTCATTGACTTAGCCCCTTTTCTATGTTTAATCTGAATAAGTTCAGGATTATTTTACTTCTTCAACGGCCGCTACGGCTTGTTCTGTTCCCTTTTTGTTCTTCATCAGCATGTAAGCGATAGGAGATGCAACGAACAGAGAAGACAATGTACCGAATACAACACCCAGAATCATTGCGAATGCGAAGCTGCGGATAGAGTCACCACCGAGAATGAAGATACACAGCAATACGATCAATGTACTCAATGAAGTATTGATGGTACGTGCCAAAGTTGTGTTCAGTGAGTCGTTGAACAGTACTTTCTTGTTGCGTTTCGGATACAGGCCGAAGAATTCGCGTACACGGTCGAAGATTACCACCTTATCATTGATTGAGTAACCGATAGCCGTCAGGATAGCGCCGATAAATGTCTGGTCGATTTCCAGAGAGAACGGAAGAATACCCCAGAACATGGAATATGCACCCAAAATGATAATCGTGTCGCAAGCCAATGCGCATACGGAACCGATAGAGTAGGCAATATTACGGAAACGAAGCAAGATGTACAGACCGATAGCAATCAATGCCAGTACGACAGACCAAATGGCCGATACCTTGATATCGTCCGCAATACTCGGACCTACTTTCTGTGAACTGATGATACTACCGCCCGTATGGTTCTCACGGTCGATGAATGTTTCCAGCGTGATATTCTGAGTCAGCAACGGCTTCAGCGTTTCATACAGGTATGCTTCGATTTCAGAATCGATGTTGTTGCCTTCTTCTTCAATACGGTAGTTGGTACTGATACGTACAGTCTTGCCGTCCGCACCGATAGCGATAACGCTTACGTTAGCGTCACCAAACTTGCTGGCGATGAGTTCACGCACTTGTTCGGGCTCTACCTTATTTTCAAATTGTACCTTGAAGTTACGTCCACCGGTGAAGTCGATACTCTGGCTCAAACCACGGATGCTGAGGAAACCGATGCAGATTACAATTGCCGCACCTGTCAGTGTCATCCAGATTTTGTTTCTACCCATGAAGTCGAAGTGTACATTGGTCATCAAGTTCTTAGAGATACTTGTAGAGAATGTCAGGTTCAGTAACTTGTCTTTATTCATGAAGTGTTCGTAGAACAAACGTGTCATGAACACGGCGGTAAAGAATGAAATCAAGATACCGATAATCAATGTGGTGGCGAAACCGCGGATAGGACCGGTACCGAAGTTAAACAGGATGATACCTGTGATAATAGATGTCAAGTTGGAGTCGAAGATTGCGGAGAAAGCGTTGGAGTAACCGTCGGCAAGCGCCTTTTTAACCCCTTTACCTGCACGCAATTCTTCTTTGGTACGTTCGTAAATCAATACGTTGGCATCCACAGCCATACCGAGCGTCAATACCATACCGGCAATACCGGACATTGTCAGCGCGGCTTGGAAAGATGAAAGGATACCCAATGTGAAGAACATGTTCAATACCAGAGCGCCGTTGGCGACCATACCCGGAATGAAACCGTACATAATGCACATGTAAACCATCAACAGAATCAATGCCACGACGAATGACATGATACCGGCGTTGATAGATGCTTGTCCCAAAGACGGGCCTACGATGTCTTCCTGTACGATGTGGGCGGGAGCCGGCATCTTACCTGATTTCAATACGTTCGCCAAGTCTTTCGCCTGTTCGGGAGTGAAGTGGCCGGTGATTTGTGAATTACCGCCGGTAATTTCCTGGTTTACGTTCGGTGCAGAGTACACATAACCGTCCAATACAATAGCGATGGCTTTACCTACATTTTGTTTGGTAAGTTGCGCCCAACGTCGTGCACCATCCGTATTCATGGACATACTTACGGCAGGTTTACCATAGTGGTCGTATTCGTCTTTGGCGTTTACAACTACATCACCTTCCAACGGGGCGCGTCCGCTACGTTCGGTAGACTTGATTGCATACAATTCAAAAGTCTGGGCTTTCGGGTCGTATTCATAAGGAGAAACACCCCACTTCAAGCGCAGGTCTTTCGGCATTTCAGCCTGAACCTCCGGCATGGAGAGGTATTTGTTGATGTCAGCTGTATCCTTGTAGTTTGCATAACCTACAACAGGGCCTTGGCCGCTGGGATTTACCTGAAGAACTGCCAGCAACGGATGTTCTTTCTTAATTTGCTCCAGATCGGCAACTTGTGCTTTGCTTTCACCTTTCAGTGCTGCGGCAAGGCTGTCGGCTGTACTGGTAGCTTGCGCTACGGCAGGAGCTTCAGCTGCTACGCTGTCTGTAACTTCTTCAGCGTCTTCTGTAGTTGCCAAAATTGCACGCAACTTGGCGTCAGCTGATTGCAAATACGGAGCAACGTCTTTTGCATTGTATGTTTCCCAAAATTCCAGATTGGCGGAACCTTGTAACAATTTTCTTACACGTTCCGGCTCTTTGATACCCGGAAGTTCCACCATGATACGTCCCATTTTGTCTTCCAGACTCTGGATGTTGGGCTGAACCACACCGAAACGGTCAATACGGGTACGGAGTACGTTGAATGAGTTGTCAACGGCTGCCTTTACTTCTTCGCGCAATACTTTCTCAACTTCTGCGTCGGAAGATTTCTGGTTTACCTTGTCCTTTAATTGCTGGGTAGCGAACAGTTGTGAGAGTGAAGCGCCCGGAGCGATTTTGTGATACTCTCTGATGAACAGCGTGATAACGTCGTCCTGGCTGGTAGTAGCCTGTTTGGCGGCAGTTGCCAACGCTTGGTTGAATGCTTCGTCAGACTTGTTGTCCGCCAATGCTTTAATAACATCGGGTACTGACACTTCAAGAATGACGTTCATACCGCCCTTCAAGTCCAAACCTAAACTGATCTCCATTTCACGACATTGTTTCAGCGTCCAATTGCCGAACCACACCTTCTCGTTTGACAGAGAATCGAGGTAGTCTTGTTCCACTTTCACATCGCCTTTTGCGAACTCTTTTGCCTTATTTGTATAGTGGCGAGTCACAAAAGAGAAGGAGAGATAGAACACACATACCAATGTGAGCAATATCGCAAAAACCCTTACAAATCCTTTGTTTTGCATGTTACTTTTAGTTTATTATGATTACTTTTTAATTGATTTCTATTGTATATAAGGCTGCAAATATAGCTTTTTTTTCACAATTCTTACTTCATACCGCGATTTTTTAACATCGGCTCTAATTGAGGCTCTGCCCCTCTGAAATTCTTGTAGAGCGTCATCGGATCTTCGCTGTCTCCTTTTTCCAAAACATTATGGCGGAAAAGGTCGGCGGTCGTCTTGTCAAAAATGCCATGTTCTTTGAATGCTTCAAAAGCGTCATTATCCAGTACGTTCGCCCACAGATAGCTGTAATAGCCTGCTGCATAACCGCCTATGATATGATTGAAGTAGGTGGTACGGTAGCGGGGAGCTATTTCGGAGATTAATCCGAGTTTATCCATGGCTTCTTTTTCATAGGCCACAACATCTATGCCTTTCGTGTCTGTCAGGTTATGCAGATTCATATCGAGAATGGCGGCAGCCAGCAACTCGGTAGTCATGAAACCTTGGTTGAAAGTTTTTTGTTTCAGAATCTTTTCAATGAGATTGTCGGGAATGATTTCACCGGTTTGGTAATGTTTGGCGTACATTTTCAGAACTTCGGGTTCGGTAGCCCAGTGTTCGTTGATCTGTGACGGAAGTTCTACAAAGTCGCGCACTACATTTGTACCGGAAACGCCCAGATAGTTACATTTGGTCAACAGTCCGTGCAGCCCATGGCCGAATTCATGAAAAAGGGTTTCCACTTCATCCATTGTGAGCAGGGAAGGGGTGTCGCCAACGGGTTTGGTGAAGCTGGCTACGTTGCATACTAACGGACGGATGCCGCCTTTTTGCTCACGATAGTTGCTCATCCATGCTCCGCCACTCTTGCCGGGACGCGGGAAGTAGTCTACATAGAAGATACCCAGCTGCGATCCGTCTGCATCTTTTACTTCAAATACTTCTACATCGGGGTGATAGACAGGGATATCGTTGAGTTTCGTCAGTGTGATTCCGTATAGTTTGTTGGCAACGGCAAAGGCTCCCTCGCGTACGTTCTCTAATTTAAAATAAGGCTTGATTTGGTCTTCTTCAAGGTCGTATTTTTCTTTACGTAGTTTTTCGGTGTAATACCACCAGTCCCAGGCTTCCAGTTTTTCGCCCTTACCCTCTTTATCCATTAATTTCTGGAGTTCGGCAGCTTCGGCTTTGGCTTTAGGCAGGGCATACCCCCACAGGTTGTTCAGGAATTCCATTACTGTGGTCGAGTTTTTAGCCATGGTATTGTCCAATACGAAGTTGGAGTAACAGTCGAAACCTAACAGACGGGCTTTTTCCAAACGCAGGCTGACGATGTCGGTAATGATTTTTTTATTGTCGTTTTTGTCGTTATTATTGCCTCGGTTGATGTAAGCTTTATATATCTTCTCGCGTAACGGGCGGTTAGCGGAATATTGCAGGAACGGGATACGGCTGGCGTTATGCAATGTGAACAACCATTTACCCTCCTGACCGGCAGCTTTTGCTTCTTCGGCGGCGCTTTGGCAGAACCATTCGGGAAGTCCGGCAAGGTCTTCTTGTTTGTCTACAAAGAGCATAAACTCGTTGTTTTCATTCAGAATATTGTTGCTGAAAGTGATACCCAGTGTAGAAAGTAGTTTATTTACTTCGCGTAGGCGGGCTTGCTTTTCGGCAGAAAGATTGGCACCGGAGCGTACAAAGCCTTTATACGTTTTGTCCAAAAGTCTTTGTTGTTCGGTTGTCAGGCCTAAAGAATCTTTCTTCTGATAAACAGCTTTTACTTTATTGAATAACTCTTGGTTAAGCGAAATATTGTCTCCATGCTCGGACAGTACCGGAGCGAGCTTTATAGAAAGTTCGTTCAGGGCATCACTGGTTTCGGCATCCGTCATGTTGAAGAAAATGGCGCTTACCCGGTTGAGTATGGGAGAACTGTTGTCCAAAGCAACGATTACATTTTCAAAGTTCGGTACTTCGGCATTGTCGATAATAGCCTGGATATTGGTATTTTGTTCTTCTATTCCTTTAAGGAATGCAGGCTCGTAGTGCTCCAGTTTGATTTTATCAAAGGGTGGAACACCGTTCGGGGTTTGAAACTCGGTGAGGAACGGATTACTTTCCGTTTGGGTAGCACAGGAGTACATCATACAACTTGCAGCTAAAATTAGAATACTTCTTTTAAACATAAAGTCAGAGTATTAGATATTGAGTAGTTTATTAATAATTTCATTTTGTAAAGAAACTCATTGCCGTTTGGCTATATAACACCATATCGGATAGTGATCGGATTCCTTTATGGAACGGTCTACGGTACAGTTATAGGACTGTAGGTTTTTGCTGATTAATATATTGTCTATCCGAAAATAGAACTTATTCTGGTTGTAGGAAATTCCCAGTCCGCGCCCTGATTGGGTGAAAGCATCATCCAGACTTTGCGCTATGACACGGTGAGCGTACGAAATGGGGGTATCATTGAAATCTCCGCAGACGATGACGGACGGATACCGGGAAGATGCGATTTCCCGTGCGATGGTATCTGCCTGTGGAGCGCGGATAGCAGAGGCTTCTGCCAGTTTATGCACCAACAATCGCGCGCCGCTTTTCACTTTCTCCTTTTCGGGAGCTTTCAATATGTCTTCATAAATGTCTTTGTCGGCTTTTGTCAGTTTGTTGGACTCCAAGTGATTGTTGATAAGGGTAATCGTGTCTTCATTCAGTTTGAGTTCGTACAGTACGGAACCATTATAACCGCTCGGATAGTTTAAAACACGTGCGGATAGAATAGGGAATTTGGAATAGCAGGCTATCTTGTTGGTATAACCGCTGCCGCTTCCTACAACACTGATGCGATGGTAAGGGTAATCTTTTAATTCTCGTTCTATATCCTTCTGTGTGAGGCGACGGGGAGATTCATCGGATGCATACTCCTGCAGGCAGAGGATGTCGGCGTTGCTCTCTTTCAGATATGTCAGTATCGGATTCTTTCCGTCTTTTTTAACGGCGCCGTTGAACCCCATGATGTTGTAAGAGAGGAATTTTATACTTTCTTCGGGTGGATTGGCGGTATGAAAATTGAGGGGAAGATATGTCCGTAGTTGCGAATAACACAATAAAAAACCGATTAACGGCAATAAAGCCGTTTTGTATCGTTGTATAACCAACCAAAAAATCAGGAAAGCGCCGTTGATAAGTGCAAAAATGGGAAAAGTCAGCCCAAAACAAGATTGTACCGGATGAGTTACCGGTTGGATGTAAGGACTGTATGCTACTAATAGCAAAAGGCCCGTGAATAAAGCATTGATCGCTAAAATCAGGAGAGCGATAAAATTACCGAAATGCTTCATACGTACATTATCGTTTACTTGCATCGAACAAGCTCTTCTTTTCTTCTGTTGTCAGACTTTCATATCCGGACTTTTTCAGTTTGTCGAGGATACGGTCTATTTCATCGGATTGAGCTTTTTTTCGGGCATTATAGTTATAATCTTTCAGTTTGTCAGTTCCATAGTGAACTTTCATCTTAGGTTTGCGGGGTTTGGAGTTGAACAGAGAACTGACGGCATCCAGAGACTTGTTAATCCATGCGGTGATATCTGCGCCTTTGCTAAGGCTGGCTGCAAACCACAGCCCCGCCAACGCTCCGCCTAAATGAGCGATGTGTCCGCCAGCGTTACTGGATGTGATGAATAATAAGTCCGTTCCGATAACAATCAATGCCAGATATTTCAAGCGTATTGTTCCAAAAAGGAAAAGACGTATCGGATAGTTAGGTTCCCG
>ULVQ01038584.1_pt1 | contig 19994 bp, 16 predicted proteins | sample 1959591 | NCBI WGS metagenome assembly ULVQ01 (sample SAMEA4835790, study PRJEB28245) | human gut metagenome | biome: gut microbiome; material: fecal sample | place: Denmark | collected 2008
CTTAAGTCCATTATTTGGATTATCATTTATAATTTGCTCTTTATAGAATTGATATCCTTGTAGAAAAGAACAAGACAAATTAAATTTTTCTATTAAAATATACAGTTCATTTAATAATTTATCCAACTCACATTGTGAAAGAAATTTTAAGAGCCCAATAACATAAGGATCATTATCAATAAAAATAATTTTTCTACATTTGGCATTTAATCCCACTGTGGCACCACCACAAAATAAATCCACCATAGTATCAATATCATCAGGAAAATATGGCGAAATTTGAGAAAACAATTGATATTTGTTGCCTGTATAATTTAATGGTGATTTTATTATTGTGTTCATATGAGTTCCTTTAAGCTATTTAGAGTTTCTTTATAAGTATTATGTTGCTATTCTTTCCCGCCTCGTCAATTAGCCCCTGGGTAAAGCCAGCCGTACTGAAAAGTATATACTGTACGTTTTTCGTCTGCGTGAGTTTGAGCATGGCTTCGGACTTTTCTTGCAAAGTATGCAAAACAGATAACCCTTTGGGCGAGGTGGTGTATTTACATTCACCAAGCACAAGGTTGCCGTTCGCGGTATCAATGCCGACGATGTCGATTTCACCCGCTTTCGCTCCCCAATACCTGCCGACTTTATCAAAGTGGAAGTTCCATGTATTCGCGGCGGAAAACTCCCACATTTTTTCACGGCAGACGTCCTCATAGACAAAAGACGCATAGTTCTGCGCAAAGCCTTTTTTGATCTGCGACAGAACGAACGCGGTTTCACCCTTTTCAAGATAGGCACGATAGGGATAGACAAACTTAAACCAGAAAGCAATAAAGTTATCGGCTATGCGGTAAAGTCCGCTTTTGCTCTTTTCGGGTGCCGTCTCCGTTACGGGAACTTCGCGTTCAACAAGATCCAAGTCCATCAAAACTTTCAGATACTTTGTAAGTCCCGTCTGTTTCAAACCAAGATTTGTTGCTATATCGGAAAGTTTGCGGTTACCCATGGCAATCGCCTTAATGAGTGAAAAATAGCTGCCGATTTCGCTTACCTCTTTTTGCAAGAGGAAGTACGGTTCTTCATATAGAAAGCTCTGCGAATTTAGTACGTTTTCTTCGATTGCCTCAAAAATGTCAGTATAATTACAGAAAGTTTCGATATACTTCGGAACGCCGCCCGTCACCGCATAGAACGGGAGCAGTTCGTTATTTTCCCTTCCTTCAAAAAATTCATGATAATGGCTGAACGGTATTTGTTTGAGTTTGATTTGCGCCGTGCGTCTGCCATAGAGAGGAGAACTGTAATCAAGCGTCTGCGACTTCATGAGCGATACAAGAGAGCCGCACAAAATCAGCATAACATTCGCGTCTTTAAGCAGCGTATCCCATACCTTTTGCATAACGGACGGAAATGCCGAATTGGACTGTCCGATATATTGGAACTCGTCGAACACGATTATTTTTTTCGTTTCCGTCTTATATTCAACCAGCGTTTTAATTACGGTAAACCAGTCAACGGCGGCGGACTTCAAAAGTTCGTTGCCCGTAAACTCCGCAACCTGCGTTTTGAAGTAATTTAAATTCTGCATTTCGGATTCTTCGGTCGCAAGAAAATACAGGGAATCCGAATGTCCTTTCAAAAACTCCGCGATAAGTGCCGTTTTTCCGACGCGCCGCCTTCCATAGACAATGACGAGGGAGGATTCGTTTGAATGATATTGTTTTTCCAACGCATCTAACTCTTTTGCACGGTTGACGAATTTTTGCATTTCGTACCTCCGAAAGGTTCTTGTCTAATATTATACTAAAAATTATAATAATTGCAAGTATAATTCATAAGATTTTAAAACTATTTTAAATCGATTTCATTTTTTCGACTGACATTCAAGAAAGTTGTTTGCTATTGTTTGCTACCGAACCCGAAAAAGGCGGTTTCAGAGCGATTTTGACCGTCTGAAAAACAGCTTTTCAAATTTTGCGGAAAGGAGAATAATGAACTGATAAAAATTGCAAAAAGTGTTTGCTACCGTGTTTGCTATTGATTTTGTATTTTTCCTTGATTGTGTAAAACAGTGCCTAAAATAAAGAAAAAACCACAATATCTTGTGGTTTTCTTTGGAGCTGTTAGCGGGATTTGAACCCGCGACCTCGTCCTTACCAAGGACGTGCTCCACTACAAAAAGAGAACGTGCTCTAAAAAGATAAAAACGGCGGAAAATACACAGTAACTTGTGCTTTTCCGTCGTATTTTTATTATTTGACCACAATTCAAAGAAAAATGGTAGTAACGGTTTTTCGCCGCTTTTACTACCATTTACCACCATTTTGATTTTTTTAGACCTCTTCAAGCAGTTTGAGGGCGTTTTTAAGCACTGCAAAATACAAAGAAAAACTTGCTCTTCACCTTAAATTTATCGAATACAAAGGCGTCAATAATCCTGATACTATCTCCTTTCTTACTTTTTAACGAAATAATTATAACAAATCCTCAAAATATATTGATTTTCGCCGAAAAGTTTGATATAATAAAACCAACAGGAGAAAACAATGATTTTAACGTTTGACAGTTTGGCATTACAATTCAAGGATTACACCGACGTAAAAGGAAAGATTCGCCGCGAAGTACAATCGGGAAGATTGACGCAAATTACGCGCGGGTTATACGAAACCGACGCACGCGCGGACGGCAAATATCTTGCGGGCGCAATCTATGGCCCGTCTTATCTTTCTTTCGATTATGTTTTATCAATGTGTTCGCTGATTCCCGAAGCGATTTTCCGGACTTATACGTCCGCAACGTTCCGCAAATGTAAGGCGAAACAATACGACAACGCGTTCGGCGTATTCACATACAGGGACGTTCCCTCCGCGGTCTATCATTTCGGCGTGGAAATTCGGGAAGAGAACGGTTATTCCTATCAAATCGCCACGCCCGAAAAGGCGCTATGCGACAAGCTGTACACCATATCGCCCGTCGGCTCGGTCAAAGCAATGCGGGCGTTACTGTTTGACGATTTGCGCGTCGATGAGAGCGACTTCTGGCAGTTGAACTTGGAAGACATCAAACAACTTGCGCCGCTTTACAAATCGACAAACCACAAGTATCTTGCAAAGCTGATCGACGGAGGAAAATAAATGCAAACAATTTTAAGCCAAATGCTTGCCCTATACCCCACGCAGTCGCAAAGCGACGAAAAGAACGCACTGACCGAAGTCATACAAGAAGTCGCGCTATGCGGACTTTCCCGCGCGGGCTTTTTCAAGGACGCCGCATTTTACGGCGGAACGGCATTGCGTATATTTTACGGACTTGACCGATTTTCCGAAGACTTAGACTTTTCGCTGGTAACGCCCGACGCCGATTTTGAACTGAAAAAATATTTTTCGGTTTTAGAGAGCGAACTGCATTCCGTCGGACTGAACTTCAAGGTGGAAGAAAAAGTCAAGACGGCTGATTCCAATATCAAATCGGCTTTCCTAAAAGGCAACACCAAGGAACATATTTTAAGCGTTTACAAAGACGAACAGAACGCGACAAAAATCAATCCGTCAGAGGTAATCAAGATTAAGTTCGAAGTCGATACCAATCCCCCTGCTTTTGCATCGTTTGAAAACAAGTATCGGCTACTGCCATCACCCTATCAAGTAAAACTGTACGATATGCCCTCGCTGTTCGCAGGCAAACTTCACGCCGTCATCTGCCGCGCATGGAAAACCCGCGTTAAAGGCAGGGACTTATACGATTATATCTTCTATCTCTCGCGAAACATCGCGGTCAATATGCCGCACTTAAAAGCACGGCTTGTGGACTCTGGATTTATCGACAAGGATTTCAACCTTACCCGCGAAGCCCTGATTTCCATGCTGAATGAACGCTTCGCCGCAATCGACTACGAACAAGCCAAACAAGACGTAATACCCTTTATCAAAGACAAATCCAAGTTAGACATTTGGAGCACGGAGTTCTTTACGGAGATTACGAAAGGCTTGAATGTAGGTATTTAACAGAAAACTTAAACAATATCCAGAAAAGTGAGGAAACCGTTATGGCAAAAGATAAAGAAAAAACAATGTCTCTTGAAGATGTGTTGTGGGATTGCAGAGTGTCTTTGCGCGGCGTGGGAAGTTTGGATAAAAACCGCGACGCCGTTATCAGCCTTGTATTTTTGAAATTCGCAGGCGAAAAGTTTACGAAATGCCGTGAGCAAATTATAAAGCAATACGGAGATAATCCTGCATTTTTAGAAAGCCCTACTTTCTATAATGCTGAAAACGTGTTTTATTTGCGGGAAACAACACGTTGGGACTATATTGTCAAACACGCAAGCCAAAACGATATTGCCGTTATCATAGACAAAGCGATGTCGGATATAGAAACAGACAATCCGTCGCTTGCCGGCGCATTGTCAAAAAATTTATTCTCCACGCTCGGCGCGGACAAAAACAAAATCAAAAGCCTTATTGACAGCGTAAACCGTATCGACGAAAAGCGTTTTCACGAAGAAGATTTGATCGGCAGAGTATACGAATACTTTTTACAAATTTATGCCGCTTCCGGCACGAAGGAAGACGGCGAGTTTTACACGCCCGCCTGTATCGTTAAACTCATTGCCGAAATGATAGAGCCGTTTGATGGCATTGTATACGACCCCTGTTGCGGCAGCGGCGGTATGTTTGTGCAGTCTATGAAGTTTGTGGACAAGCACAACGGCAACCGCGACAAAGTATCTATTATCGGGCAAGAGAGCGTACAGGAAACGTGGAGGCTATGCAAAATGAATCTTGCTATTCGTGGCATAGCGCATGACCTCGGCAAAACAAACGCTTCTACTTTTACAGACGACCAACATAAAGACATGAAAGTCGATTATATAATGGCAAATCCGCCGTTTAACCTTAAAAAATGGCGCGAGGAAAACGAGCTTATAGGCGACTATCGCTGGAGCGGATATTGCGGCAAGCAAAATGCACCGCGCGTATCCAATGCCAACTATGCTTGGATCTTGCACATGATAAGCAAACTCGACGTCAATCACGGAATTGCGGGTTTTTTACTTGCCAACGGCGCGTTGGGCGATATGGACGATTATGAAATCCGTAAAAATATTCTGCTCAAAGATAAAGTCGAAGCAATTATCGTGCTGCCGCGCGATATGTTCTACACTACCGACATTTCTGTTACGCTTTGGATAATCAATATGAACAAGCGCGCGGGAACGGTCAACGGCAGAAAGGTGCGCGACAGGCAACACGAAGTATTGTTTATGGATTTGCGCACTTGGGATAACAATATCGAAGAAATCACGATAGACAAGGGCAAGAAAAAAAAGAAAACAGTGCTAACCGACAGCCAAATCGCAAAAATCAAAGAAGTGTATAATAATTGGCAAAGCCCGGACAGAACGCTTTATAAGGACGTTCCTGAATTTTGCAAATCGGTAAAAATTAACGAAAGCGATTTAACCGAAGAAGAAAAAGCGAACGGCGTAATTACGATAGAAAAACAAAATTACGCACTTATGCCGAGCAAGTATATAGAGTTTATAGACCACGATTTGGATATAGATTACAAAGCCGAAATGCAACGCATACAAAGCGAAATGAAAGAAATCTCGCGTCAAGAGCGCGAATCGCAAGAACTGCTTTCCGCCGCTTTCAAAGGGATAGGCTATGACATTGACTAAATACAAATTGAGAGAGTTAATAGAATTTTGTGATGAACGGAATTCAGACGAAACTTACACACTGACAAGCGTAAAAGGTATATCGATTCAAAAATCTTTCATAGAAACCAAAGCTGATATGGACGGTGTATCGTTACGCCCGTATATTTTGGTGAAACCCAATTATTTTGCGTATGTGCCCACCACATCTCGCAACGGAGAGAAAATTACCATTGCACACAATACCTCTACCGAAACTTATATAGTATCGTCTTCTTATATTGTTTTTGCTGTTAAGCGACATGACTTATTGTTGGCTGACTATCTCTTTATGTATTTTAATCGACCAGAATTCGATAGATATTCTCGTTTCAATTCTTGGGGTTCGGCGCGGGAAACTTTTGCATGGGAAGAAATGTGCGATATAGATATATCCCTTCCCCCTATCGAAGTGCAACAAAAATATGTGGATATTTATAACGCTATGGTTGCAAATCAAAAGGCTTACGAAAAAGGTCTTGACGATTTGAAACTCGTCTGCGACGGCTTTATCGAAGATTTACGCCGTAAACTTCCGAGTGAAAAGATTGGAAAATATTTATACAATCACGATATAAGAAATTCCGATAATAGTATTAGTAATGTTAAAGGTATAACTGTATATAAAAATTTCAGAGAGCCGACTTCAAAAGTAAATAAAGAAGAATTAAAAAATTATAAGATTGTTAAGCCTAATTGGATTACTTTCGTACAAACGACACATAATGAAAAGGTTTTTGCCTATGCGTTCAATAACACTTTGGACGATATAGTAGTATCTTCTGTAAATGAAGTTTTTTCAACAAATGAAGAATTTTTATTGCCGCAATACTTATGTATGTTTTTTAATCGCAATGAATTTGACAGATACGCTAGATTTCATTCATGGGGTTCTGCTCGTGAAATTTTTACTTGGAATGATTTGTTGGAAGTTGCTATTCCCATTCCAGATATAACCACTCAACAATCAATAGTGAATATTTATAATCAATACATAGCCCGCAAAGAAATTAACGAAAAACTTAAAACACAAATCAAAGACCTTTGCCCCATTTTAATCAAAGGCTCTTTGCAAGAAGCATGAGGAGAAAACTATGACAAATTATGAAAAATTAAATGGCTTAATATCAGAAGCCGCAGAACTCATGAAGCAACCTATTTCGGCAAGCGATGAAAAATTTCAAGCGTGGCATATGAAAGTTAAACGGTTTTTGATTAAAAATTTTGGTAATAAAAGTGTAGAATACCAAAAATTTGAACATACTCCTTTTTCTCCATATATTTGCTCTTCATCAACACCTGACGAATATCTTATTGCTACATGTTTAAGTGGCATATCGCAAACAAAAGCGATTTTGGAAACATATTTGGAAGATTTTGAAGACGAACACAATGAATTTACAAAAAATAATTCAGAAGACACGAACCTGGATTTTTCAAAAGTTTTTATAGTACACGGACACGACGGTGAATTAAAAGAGGCGATTTCTCATATAGTCGAACAACAAAATATCGAAGCAATTATTTTATCCAATAAAACCAATGAAGGTAAAACAATTATAGAAAAAATCGAACATTATAGCAATGTAAGTGCGGCTATTTGTTTGTTTACTGCTGACGATAAAGGTAAAGTAAAATCGGAAAAGTCGCTTAATTCAAGAGCAAGACAAAATGTAGTTTTTGAAACCGGATATTTTATGGGAAAACTCGGAAGAAATCGTGTTGTTATTATTTCTGAAAATGACGTTGAACTTCCTTCTGATATGAACGGTATGGTTTATACAAATAAAACCGATTGGAAAGTAGATGTGTTAAAAGAATTGAAAGCTATGGGCTTCGCCATTGATTTCAACAAATTATTTGAAGGATAACCTTATGAATTACCATTTTACAAAAGGACAATTTAACGAAGCGGAGCTTGAAAATGCGATAATCGAGTTGTTCAAAGAACAAGGCTATACTTACGTTCACGGTGACAAGATAGAGCGCAGGTATGAAGACGTTTTGTTAGAGTGTGATTTGCGAGCCTATTTAGCCGAGAGATACGCGAACGAAAATCTATCAGAGGGCGAAATACAAAAGATAATCAACCGTATTGCGCTCATTTCGTCCACGCCGCTTTATTCAGGAAACAAAGAAACCTTTTGGGAAATCAACAACGGATTTGACCTCGTGCGCGACGATGCGGAAAAACTCGCTTTGCATATCGACTTTATCAACTTTGACGATTATACGCAAAACAAATTCAAAATAGTCAATCAGTTAGTCATCAAGGGTGTACATACCCGTATCCCCGATTTGCTTGTGTACATAAACGGTATTCCCGTGGCTATATGGGAATTTAAGTCTGCTATCAAAGAAGACACCACCATTCACGATGCTTGGGTGCAAATCACAAAGTATTATATGTTGGATATTCCAAACGCGCTCAAATATTGCTTTTTGTCGGTTATTTCTGACGGTGCGAATACGCGGTTGGGAAGTATATTCACGCCATACGAATTTTATTATGCTTGGAACAAAGCGAACGAGCAAGACAAAGTTTCAAACGGAATAAGTTCACTATTCACAATGATAAATGGCGTATTTGCCAAAGACCGCATTATTTCCATTTTACGGGATTTTGTGCTATACCCCGATAATAGCGACAAAGAAGAAGTTATCGTTTGCCGCTATCCGCAATACTTTGCGGCGAATAAAATGCTCGCAAGCCTGAAAGCGCATAAAAAGCCGTTGGGAGACGGTAAAGGCGGCATCTACTTCGGGGCGACGGGTTGCGGTAAAACGTATACCATGCTTTTTCTGTGCCGCATGCTTGCGAAATATCACCGCGAAGAATTCCATAACCCTACTATGCTTATTTTAGTCGATCGCGAAGATTTGGACGACCAAACATCGAAAAAGTTTGTAAACGCAAAACAGTTTCTTTGCGACGAAAATGTGCGCAGTTTGGAAAGCCGAGAAGATTTGAAAACCACTTTACTTGCAAACGAAAGCGGCGGCGTGTATATTACCACCATTCAGAAGTTTTGCGAAACGACCGGGCTTTTGTCCGAGCGCGATAATATTTTCTGTATTTCAGACGAGGCTCACAGAACGCAATTGAGCCTCGGCAGCAAGCTGAAAAAGACTGAAAAAGGACTTGTAAATACTTATGGTTTTGCACAGTATTTGCGTTGGAGTTTTCCGAACGCTACATACTGCGGTTTTACCGGTACCCCTATCGATGAATCGGTTGCGGTGTTCGGCGATATTGTGGACAGTTACACCATGAAGGAAGCGAGCGACGACGGTATTACCGTGCGCATTTCGTATGAGCCGCGACTTGCAAGAGTGTTACTTTCCGAAGAACAGGCGAAAGAAATCCAAAAATATTACAACAAATGCGCCGAACAAGGATCTACGCCCGAGCAAATCGAAGAAAGCCAAAAAGCAATGTCGCATATTTCGGCTATCTTGCGTCATCCCGACGTATTGAAACGGTTGGCGAACGACATTATTACACACTACGAAACGCTTTGCGCCGAAAAGCCGAATATCGTGCAAAAAGCAATGATCGTATGCGCCGACAGGCTTCTCGCCTTTAAGCTGTTGAAAGAAATATTGTCCATTCGTGCCGATTGGGGTGTGGCAAGAAAAGCTGAAAATGAAGGCGCGCTGACAAAAGAACAGCTTGACAAATTGGAAGCGTTACCTAAAATCAATCTTGTGGCGACTCAAGGCAAAGATGATAAAAAGAGCAACCGCGAACTTTTCGAGCTTTGCGGCACAAGCGCATATCGTAAAATGCTCGATAGCCAATTCAAGGACGATAATTCCAATTTCCGTATCGCTATTGTGGTCGATATGTGGATCACGGGTTTTGATGTACCGTCGCTTGCGGTTATGTACATAAACAAGCCCTTACAAAAACATACTCTCGTGCAAACCATATCACGTGTAAACCGCGTGTTCGACGGCAAGGATAAAGGTTTAGTCGTTGATTATATCGGCATAAAAAATAACATGATGGAAGCCGTAAAAAAGTACGGCAGTCCACAGGAGAGCCCTATTGACGAGATAAATATTACGCTCGGAATATTCCGCAATCATCTTTCCATGCTCGACGAGTTGATGATAAACTTCAATGCGACTCGGTATTATGTCGGTACGCCGCTCGAACGTTTGTATTGTCTGAACGATGCCGCTGAATACGTGCAGTGCGACAAGGAAATGCAAACGCGCTTTATGGGATTGTCCAGAAGACTGAAAAGTGCGTATCAAATCGTCTTCCCTACTGGCGAATTGACGCAAACGGAAGTCGCGAAGGCGCAATTTTATATGGCTATCCGTTCGATTATTTATAAACAAACAATCGGCGACGCCCCCGATGCCGAAATCATGAACGGCGTTGTGGAAGAAATGGTAAGAAAAGCCATTACTTGCACGGGAGTGGAAAATATCTTCGACGACAATGCGTCGATAGATTTATTCAGCGAAGAGTTTTTGCGCGAACTCAACAATGTAAAAATGCCGATCACCAAGTTTAACGCCCTACTCAAACTCTTGCGCAAAGCTATCGTAAGTTACGGCAGAACGAACAAAGTAAAATCGTTGGAGTTTGACGAACGCTTAAGGCGTGTGGTCGATGCGTATAACAATCGAGATAAGCTCATTTTCACGAGCGAAGTTGTTGCCGATTTTATGGACGATTTGTGCGACAAAATCATCGACATTTTGAACGATTTGAAAGAAGACCAAACATCATTTGAAAAACTCGGCATTTCAATCGAAGAAAAAATTTTTTATGATGTTTTGGTCAGCGTACGCGACAAATACGGATTTAAGGATGAGTATTCCGACGAACGCTGTTTGGATCTCGCGAAAAAGATGAAACCGATTGTGGACGATAAAATTCAATATGCGAACTGGTCACTACGCTCTGACATACGCAGTAAGTTAGCGCGCGATTTGATCGTGCTGCTTGTAAACAACGGCTATCCGCCTGACGGTCAACCCGAAGCGATAGACAAAGTAATCGCCCAAGCCGAGAATTTTAAGAAATACAATTAAGGATAAATATGAATGCTATCGAAATTTTCAAGGAACTTATCGGCGAAAGATTGACGCCGCTGATCGTGAAATATGATCCATACAAGGATGTGTTTACGACACACCCTTATAGACATATATTCGATGATAATTTTGAAAGAATATTTACAGATATTATTTTCGATAGTATTATATTTTATGCCTATGAAAAAGATGAAATAGAAAAAGAATATCAAAAAGGACATTTAGGCGATTTACGCAGAGCTTCTCGTGTAGCTTATGAAAACCGCTTGCCTAAAACCGAAAAAGAAACGGACGGTTTGTTAGGCGAATTAACATTAGATAGTTTTATAAAACTGTTCTTTCCCGATATAGAAATGTTATACTCTCGTGCAAAATATTTGGAAAGAAGACCGCATAAAGAAGAACTCGTCGAACGTAAAGGACACGAAATCAAAGGCTACGATGGTATGGTCTTTTCAATCGAAAACGGTCAAAAATATTTTTGGGTCGGACAAGTTAAAACTGGAGATTGGGAGTATTGTCTATCCGCGATAAAAGACGATATAAACAAAAGTATTATCAAACACTACTTTGCCGATGCTGTTGCAATACTTTGTGACATTATGAGAGCAGTCAATAGTTCTTCTGCGAAATTGAGTAAAATCATAAATGATATCAATGATATTATTTTTGATTGTAATAACAGCCGCGCGGAACAAACAGTAAAAATATTACAATACTTTAAGCAAGAACAGATTGTAATACGAATTCCGTGTTTGTTGATGCCGGACGAATCGAACTATGACGATAGTAACAAATTGATTGATAATATCAAAGTGAAAGTAAAAAATGCTTTCAAAGAATTTATTTTAGATAATAACGATAATCTTGATATAGAAGTGTTATTGCTTGTTTTTCCTTTGCGTAATTTGAAAAAAGTGCGCAAACTCTTTTTAGAGGTGCGCAAAGTATGAACGTTTTACAACTATTAAAAGAAGCAACTCATCTTATAAATAAAGCCGAACTTACAGATGACAATAAAAACAGACTTAAAGATATTTTGTGCTATTTATCCGAATGGAGAAATAATCATCCGACAGAATATATACAATATCCGCAACTGGAATTTGTATTATATAATGCGAGCCGCAAATTAAGAACTTTCGGTTATAATCGTTTAAATAAATTTGACAATAACATAATAAATTCTGATAACGATTTAATTGCCTTTAAGGATACAGCTATTGACGAATTTTATAAAACCGAATCAGGATTTATTTTAGATAGCGAGCAAAAAGACGTTCTCGACACTTTCGAGAACGCAGACAGTAAATTATTTTTAAGTGCTCCTACATCATTCGGCAAGACTTTTTTGCTCAAAGAAATAATTTATAGACATCGCGAAAATTATAGCAATATTGTAATCGTGTTGCCTACTGTTGCTCTATTGATTGAAGTTACGGAAGAAATTGACGACTTCAATGAGAAACATAGCTTGGGTTACACTATATATAATTCGATTTATAAAGACTTGGAATTATCCGAACGAAATATTTTTATTTTAACACCCGAAAGAGTTTTGCGATTATTGGCTATTGTTCCGGATATTGAACTTGATTTCTTCTTTTTCGACGAAATATATAAAATAGATGAAGATGTGGCATTGTCAAGTGAAGATGACGTAAACGATAAAATTGAACTTGGTAACGACAATCCCCAGCGAGACGAGCAAGATCATCGAGCTGTGGCATTCAGATTAGCATTATATTTTCTTTTGAAAAAATGCAATTCTTGTTATTTAGCTGGACCGTTTATCGAATTAAATAATTTAAAAGACGGTTTCAATAAAATGCTCGAAAAGCATCATATTGCAACAAAGGAAATCACTTTTATCCCTACATTGAAAAATAAGATTGATTTTCATGGAAAAACATATAAGTATTCCTCACCATTTGAAAATTATAATGAAAGTACGCCTTCTAATAAGCCTATAGAAAAATTAATATATGTAGCCAATAGATTACAATTCTCTAAAACAAATCAAGCAATAGTTTATTGTTTATATCCGGCTTATACTGAACAACACGCAAGGGAATTTTCTGATAGTTATAAAGACCCGTCCCCTATTGATTCAAGTATTCAAATGTTTATAGAACATTTGAAAAATAATTACAATTTTTCTTTTGGCGGCAAAAGAAGTTCGTTTGATAGTTGGGATTTGGTATATGCGCTTCGTAATCAAATTGGTATACATAACGGTAAATTCCCCAAATATTTTCAACGAGAAATTATGCGTCGTTTTAATGACGGTGCGATGAGTACATTGTTTTGCACCTCTACTATTGTTGAAGGCGTCAATACAAACGCTAAAACAGTGGTTGTGTATAATAATCCTTCGGGAAAGACAGACGAAGGTAAAAAATTTTTATTGCTTAATATAAATGGAAGAGCAGGTAGATACCAACATCATTTTATTGGTAACATAGTTTATCTTAGCGATAAGAGTCTTAAAATTGTCAATTGTGCTGGCATTTCCCTTGATTTCAAACCGTATAATACAAAATTACTTTTAAGCGATTTGGATTTAGAAAATGTTGATGATGAAGATTTATCGTTTAATAATAAGACTCGCAAGGCTGCACTAAAATTCAACAAGCAACTGTTGCCCGATGATGTTTTTGAACAAAACCGTTTGATTGAGCGTAAAAAACAAGAAAGAATTTTATCGATAATACTCGATAGAGTCGAGTTGTTTATCGGTATAGAGAAAGCGTCGATAGAAGATTTTATTTATAGAGATTATTTTGAAGCTATCTTGAATATTTGGTCAGAAATCGGCGAGATTAAACCTACGCAAGTTAAAGCGATTAAAAGCTTTTCGATAAATTATGCGAAGAATAGTTATCGAGGTGTATTGGAGTACGGTTTTAGCCAATATGATTCGCAAACTGATGAACATAAATTTGCAAATGAAACTTATAGAAAAGTTTTTCGTAACGTAAAAGATACCATCGAATATCAACTTCCGAGGATCATAAGTTTATTTGAATCTTTGATAATCCGAGCTTTTGAAATTAAAAAGATTCAGTTGTCTAAACCGATAGATTTGAGCAATATTATTCGATTTTTCGAAATCGGGGCTACTTCTCCTCTTGGTATAGACATGGTAGAAAAAGCTATTCCTATCGTTACTGTTAAAAAAATAGATCGTATACGATTTAATACAGCAGAACTAGAAGGACAACGTAAAGAATTTGAAAAACTTTTCATGCAAATCGCAAATCAATTTGATCAATATGAAAAATATTATCTTATCGATTACATAAAGAAATATTGTTACTAAGGAGTATATTATGACTATAAAAAAAGTTATCAAATATCCATGCGCAGTTCGACCGCGGAATATCTTACTTGTTTCGCTTCAGTCGGCGGTGAAACAAAGGGCATAGGAGTTCGTTACAAAATTATTTATGTCTGACTATAACAAATTCATACTTGAAAAGCATTTCGAAAAAGACAAAAAGGATTAACTGTGTATTTTATGGATTTCAATGCTAAGGAGTTTTTCGAACAACTTGATTTATTTTGGGGACGATTATTTGCATACAATCATGCCCTTATGAAACGTTCCGAAGATGAAAACCAATTTGGTTCGGAATCTTTTACCGACGTTATAGATTTTTATATAACATCGCAAGCGCAATGTTTTATAAAGGATTTTCTTTTACAACATTTCGGTAGTACGGGAATGCTTCTTACTGCAAGGTGCTTTCTCGAAGGCTTGGCATTAAAACGTATGTATGAAAATGGCAGGATAAGTGATATGCAAATTGAATTGTTGCGCCATCAAGTACATATTATCGAATACAATTATTATAAAGAGTTTGACGATATCGCTGATAAAATTTTACTTCCTGAAAAGTTAGAAATAGACAAAGAAGATGCGGTAAAGTTTTTTCGAGAAAAGCTTTCCGATAAATACAATGAAAAACAAATTAATGCCATTCTTAAAACAAATAAGCCGTTTTTATGTGATCCGTATACAAATTTTAGAAAATTAGTGGGAGAGAATTTAGGAGAAGAATACGCGAAGATTTATGGTATATATAGTCAGGCAATTCATCCGTCCGTTAATGATTTTTATATGAATGAAGGTATATGGCAAACTATACCTAATGTATTGCTTCTAATACTGGAAGAATATAAGTCATTACCGATATCGCAACTTACTTTTAGCAGTTATAGTACTTCAATATACGCATCGGATATTTCGAGGAAATATGAGGAGTTAGTTCGTCAAGAGTGTAAAATTCTGATAGACATAAGCAACGTGTTTAGTAGATTCTTTAATAAAAACTATACATCGGATACATTGATGAGCATAAACCTCTTGATGAGCGAGATGTGTACCGATAAACTACTTGGTCTATGTGAGCAAGTTAAATCCAAATGGAAAATTGCATTGGATATATTCTCATCGTTTTATAAATGCTATATAACATACTTCCCGCATGAGGAACATTTTATGTTGCTTGAGGAGCACGAACGGGTACAAATAAAACGAAATTTAGGAGAAGAATTTTCAGTTAATAAAGCATATGGATTTTATAAGGTTCTCTATCCCGATGGGGTTCAGCAAAATATATTTGAAAAAAGTTTTTTGACAATCTGCGGTTATACTGTTGATGCAAAAGGTAAAACTAAAAGTCTTACCAACATAGTAAAAGAATTCATTGCCAAGTTTGCTGATCCAAATAGAGATCTATCGTTTGACAGGAATATGTTGTTAGATTATGTAGAAAGCCAAATGCTTTCTCACGCTAATGGTTATATGTGGTATGCTAATCGCGGTGCGTGGGGCGATGTAAACAATGTAATTATTTGTATGGATATGTGCTTGATATTTATATTGAAATCCATAATGACTATATTTAAGGCACATAAAGCCATTGAAGAAACTAATTGCTATAAGCCGATAATAAATCTTATTAGGAATAGCCTTGGAAGAATAAAAACAATATGTGATGAAAAAATAAAAATATTGGGTATTCCTGGAATAGTTATTTAGACATTATGAGTTTAAATATAGGATTTGTTTATATTCAATTTATTAAAGCTAACATGGAAATTATAACATATGCGTAAAAAATCTAAATACGGATACATAGAGTTTATAGATAAGCGGAAGTTGAAACACGACGGGTGGGATGACGAAATCGAGCCTGAAATTCGCAAGCCTACGCCGTTGGAACGGGAAGAAATTATTCTGAATTATGTCCGCGTCAACAGCGGTAAATCCGTTAAGGTCAGTTTCTTCGCCGAGCAAACTTGCGGTATCCGAACGCACGATACAAATAGCGTTACAGGAACACAAAAATCGAACGAAACATTATCTAAAACAGAAAGAAAAACCGAAAAAGTAGAAATCAATCGACTGATTGTTTTCTGCTTTTTTGTATATTCGGGGGTTATTGAACCATTTTTTGTGAAAATTTAGAAAAATTTTTTGCCTGTTTAGACCTGTTTTTGCCGTCCTAAAACTGATTTTGGGATATTTTTTGAAATTTAAGCCGTACATTCACGTTTTTCTATGGGTGAAAATTAGTATATAAGATGAGGGGATAAATGCCCCTTACTTTTATACGGAGGTGATGCCTATTGATTGTAACGGGAAATTTTGTCTGATTGCGGCATAGTTACAAATAAATATTTATAACTTTGCGGCAGCCTATCACGGGCTGTCTTTTTTCGTTGCTAAAAGGAGGGAAATTGAAACAAAAAAACTTTTACTATTCGACGTTGTACATCTATGATAAGGTACTCGCCGACGCGCTTACCGAAGACTTTGTAAAGAGCGGCGAGCGAAGCAAATCCAAGTATCTTGCCGACCTAATTGCGGCGGGACTTGCGACAAAACAGAGAGCGTCCCCTACTTCTGCCGCAAACCTGGAAGAATTTTTGGACAGGCTGTCCGCGCTCGAACGGCAAATTTCCGCCCTGCAATCCTCTGCCGCACTTGACCAGACGGAGCAAGCAACGTATCGAATGTTGCTATGTAACGTCTACTATCTGCTTGACAGTCTCGTATACGGCGAGGCATTTAACGGCGAATGTCTGGAAGCGGGTTTGTACGACGTACCGCCGCCGCGCCTGTTTGAGCAGTTGAAACGATTGAAGGAGGCTTTCCGCCGTGCCGCCTGACGTTATCGCACGAGTTCGCTACTATGATGTAAGCGCACCAAAAAGAGATTTTTACAGTAGCGTGCAGAAGGACGATTATCTCGGCTATATCGACAAAGGCGTGCAATCCACAAAAGCAATCGACTATCTCGACTATACGGATGACGGAGAAAAGAGTTCGGGCGCGTTCGGCGCGGAAGGATTGTTGACTAAATCCCAAAAGAAAGAGTTGCGCGAAAAATTGCGTAAAACGCAGAGTTGCATTTGGGATATGGTCGTGAGTTTTGAAGAAAGCTACGGCAAATCCAACCTGACGGACGCTGCGGCGGCGAGGGCTCTTTTACTGAAAACCTTGCCGAAACTGTTCCACGCGACAGGACTGAATCCAGATAACATAACGTGGTTTGCAGGACTGCACACGAATACGGATAACCGCCACATTCATGTCTGTTTTTTCGAGAACGAGCCACTGCGTTTTCATCGCAAAACGGGAACGCTCCGCTATCGGCACTGCAAAATACGGCCGGAAGCATTGGATACGTTCAAAGCCGAAATCGTCAAGCATTTTATGCAACCCGCCGAGGGTGTCAGGCGCGTGCGCAAGTTGTTGACGGAAAGGGCGCAAGCCGTCGTTTCACAACCCTATACGACGTATTCTTTTACGCTTAAAAAGCTTGTAAAATCGCTTTACGGGAAAATCCCCTACGAAGGCAAAATCGGCTACGAAAGCGAAAATATGCGCCATTGCCGCGAGAGCGTGGATGCGATCACAAACTGCATTTTGAAAAACGGACGAAGCAAAATCGCGTATGAAAAACTGACCGCCGAACTTGCCGCGCGTGACGGAGAAATCCTGCGATTGTGCGAGCGAAATAAAATCCGCAATCCCGACCGCTATCTGTACGCAGAAACATTCCAGCGAGATCTGTATCGTCGTATGGGCAATATCGTCATCAGAGAGATACTCAAAAAGCGCCGCGACGAACTTCTGAAAGCACGCGAAATCCGCCACGCCAAAGCGCGGCAGAAAGTCTATCGGGAAAGTCTGACGGACTGTATTCTGACTTCGATGGAAATTGCCGCAAAGGCGGATGCGGAAGCGGCGGAATGCTTTCGGGAGTTTCAGGAAAAGCTCGAGCTTGCCGAAACCGAACGGCAGCTGGAACAAATGGAAATGTAGGTTTTTTAGAAACAGGATAAGGAAAGTAACTGACTTTCAGTTTCTTTCCGCTTTTCGCAACGGGGATACCCCGTTCGAATTCAACAAAAATCACTAAAAAGGAGGATTTTATCTGTGGAGTACAAAAATACATTCAGCACTATAACAAAGAGTTTTCGGCTTGAATTAGAAGCCGACTCGATTGTTCAGGAACTCTTGATGAAAGAAAATGCGCTAATACGCATTAAACGGGAAATGTCGGAACTTGAAGATAAACTTATATCAATACGCGCGGAAATCAAAGCGCTTACCGAATAAGCCATTTACAACGGCGGCTGTTGCCGCTTATTTTGAACATTGACAACTGAATATTCATAAAAAATTCGCGAGCCGTACGAGCTTGCATAAGGAGTAAAATGATTTATAAAAATTACAAAAAGGAAACCGAAACGACTTTGAACCGCGAACGGCTGATTGCAGACGAGGTCTCGCGGCTTACCCGCAAATATGGCAAGAGTTTTCTTGACTGTGAAAATCTCATCGAACTTACGGGTTTGGGGCGAGATAATGTGCGCGCACTTATGCACAGCAAGGCATTCCCCGTAACCAAAGTCGGCAACCGTCAGGTGGTCAGCATTCTGGCATTCGTAGCGTGGCAGGTAAACAGTTTTCCGGAGGCGGTCTGATGGCGAAGAAATCCACACGCAGAGGCAACAACGAAGGCTGTATCAGTAAGCGCAAGGACGGCAAATGGGTGGGCGTGGTCACGCTCGGCACCGACGAAAACGGCAAGCGCATCCGCAAGAGCGTTTACGGAAAAACCAAATCGGAAGTGACGATGAAAATGCTCGCGGTCAAAGCGGACAATCCTACAATCGGGTGTAGCGCAATCAAGAACGAAACTTTTCGGACGTTAATGCAGGAATGGCTGATGACGTTCAAACGCCCGTCCGTTTCGCCCCGAACGTTCGAGCGGTGTTTGGGCACCGCGAGAAATACATTATACCCCGTGTTCGGCGAGATGAAAATCGACGAGATCACCGCCCCTATGCTACAACGTCTGTTCAACAAGATGATATCGGACGGGTACGCCTTGGCGACCGTCAAGAAATCGAAATTTTTGCTCGGTCAGTTTTTTGAATATTGCGTGGACAACGACTTTCTCAAAACCAATCCCGTGGCAAAGACCAAACTTGCGTCGCGCGAACGCAAAGTGCAGACGACGGAGGAATACAAGGCGATTCCGCCCGAACTGCGCAAAGGCTTTGTCAAGGCTTTGGATACAAGTCCGATTCTGAAACCGATATGCTATACATCGCTCTTTGCAGGGTTGCGCATCGGCGAGGTGCTTGCGCTCCGCTGGCGCGATGTGGATTTTACCGACAAGACGATTTGGGTGGACAACGCCGTAACCGTCATTCCGCACTACGACGAAGCTTGGCGCGTTTCCGACTATGAAACGGTAATTTCGGACACCAAGACGGCGGCAAGCGTGCGCAGCGTACCTATGCCACAAATTCTCATAGACTGTCTGAAAGAACACCGCAACCGACGGCGGAAAATGGAATACGAAACGGGCATCTCCTTTACGGACGATGACGATTTGGTATTCAGTACCGAGGAGGGCGAACTGCGCACTTACTACGGCACGCGCGCGATGTTCGACAAGCTGATGCGCAAGACGGGGTTTGCCGAGTACGGCTTTCATTTTCACACACTGCGGCATACCTATTCGAGTATGCTGTTTGAAAGCGGAGAGAATCCAAAAGTCATTCAGCAGCTGCTCGGTCACAAGGACGTAACAACGACCATCCGCACCTACAACAGCGTGGACAGAAGTTATTTCAAACAGGCGACAAAGAAAATCGACGCTATGTTTGGCGGCGGTATGGAACTGTAACAAAGCAAAAAGAGTATCGCGGCGGCTGC
>ULVQ01009751.1_pt1 | contig 19728 bp, 20 predicted proteins | sample 1959591 | NCBI WGS metagenome assembly ULVQ01 (sample SAMEA4835790, study PRJEB28245) | human gut metagenome | biome: gut microbiome; material: fecal sample | place: Denmark | collected 2008
GGGGCGGTTCTGCGCCGGGGCGGAATTTTCCCGCCGGTAGCCGCCGTCCTGACGGGGCGCGCCGCGGTAGTTCCCGTTCCGATTTCCGCCGTTCTCACGCTGGGGCTTGGGTTCCAGACGCTTGATGGACAGGTTGACCTTGCCGTTTTCCAGACCAATGACCATGACCTTCACGTCCTGGCCCTCGGTCAGGTGCTGCCGGATATCGCTGACGTAGGCATTGGCGACCTCGGAAATATGTACCATGCCTGTCTTTCCCTCCGGCAGGGAGATGAATGCGCCGAAATTGGTGATAGACTTGACTTTACCCTCTAAAATGGCTCCAACGGTTAACTCCATAGTATGCTGTGATTCCTCCATCTATTTTCAGTTAATGATGCACAAGGTTAAGACTGCGGCTGTAGATCCAGAATAAGGGTATTGGGGTCAGCCAGCCCCAGCTCGCTTCTTGCGATATCCTCTACGCTCTTCACCGAGCCCAGCTCGCCAATTTTTTCCTCCAGCTCGCTGTTCTGATGTTCCAGAGCGGCGGCCTCGTCCCGCAGCTCTCCGGTCCGCGCCTGAATGCCGGTGTGTACCCACCTCAGAGCTGCCAGCGCCGCCATAGAGAATACGATAAGCACTGCCACGATGATCTTCAGTGCCAGCGAGCCTGACCGGAAAATCACTTTCCCCCTGCGTTTCTGTTCCAATGGGTTCACCTCTTCGTTTTCGCCGTTTTTCCCGACGATGATTCCACTTTATTGTAACCCATTTTTTCGCAGATGCAAATAAAATTTTTGCAAATTCGGAAAATTTTTTTGCGGGCAGCAGCGCAAAGCCCAGGATTGCCCTGACGAATTTCCAGAATCCGGAAAAAATGGGTGCGATCAGGCTGCCGAACGCCAGATCCCAGACAATCCCCCCCGCCAGCAGCCCGGCGGAATACCCCAGCCGCAGGTCGCCCCCGCACACACGAAAGCTCATAATCAGCCAGACCCAGACGCAGCCCGTCAGAAACAGCGCGTCCGCGGCAAGAGTATGCCGTGGACGCAGGGGACGTAAGAATTCGTAATACACCCCCAGCGCTGCCCCCAGCAGGCAGCAGCACACGAATCGGTGTGCTGCCAGCGCGGGGGCGGTCATCCGAACAGACGGCGCTTCCAGCCGGCTGCCTGCCTCGGTTCCTCGTAGGCCAGCGCGGAAACACTGCCGTCCACCTCCACCTGCCCGCCCTCCAGTGACAGGGTTTTCAGCTGCAATTCCTTTCCTTGCACGATCAGCGTCCCCAGAGAGGTCTGCAGCACCACCGTCGTATCGTCAAAGCTGACCACCTCTGTCACCCCGGTCATGGTCAGCTGCCGCCGCTCATTCAGACAGAGCTTGTGGGGCATATGCTCATCCGCCATAGCCATCCCTCCTTGCCTTGCCATACGCTATGCCTTAGGCGGCGGGAATATGCCGCATTTTTTATTTTGCTATGCTTTTGCACAGCAAAAAGCAGCCAGAACGTTTCCCGCGTTCTGGCTGATATCATCGCTAGTTCTCCATCTGTTTTCCCAAAAAACCGGCAGCGGTCTTGACCAGCCCCTGATCCGCTTCCTGCAGGGGACTGTCGTTTTCCCCCAGAAGCAGCAGCACGCAGCCCATAAGGTCGCCCTGAGACAAAATCGGCGCGGCGGCGCCAAGGTGGTATTTCTCCTCCCCGTCGGCCGCCAGAATGGGGGCGTCCCCGTTTTTGTAGAGGTAATTTTTCCGCTGTTCCATGAGCTTTTCCAATTCCGGCGAATTGGGTTTGTCCATCAGCTCCCGCTTGGGGATACCGTAAAGGGCGATAATGCTGTCCCGGTCGGTCACCGCGGCGATATGCCCGGTAGCGGACCCGATGGACTCACACATCTGGGCAGCGAACTCCTGCAAGTCGCCCATAGGGGAATACTTACGGAAGATCACGCCCCCGTCCTTCTCCGTATAAATCTCCAACGGGTCACCGTCACTGATAACATTGACACGGAAAACCTTGTCCTCGTGGTTTTTGGAGGACTGGATCAGTGCATTTTCGCTATTTTCCGTGCCGGAATTAAAATTTACGGCGATGTCTCCCTGGTTGACGTGGAGCAGGGTGTCCACATCGCTGTGGAGCCGGATCTCCAGCCGATCCTCGAATACGTCGATGCGCTCTATCAGCAGTTCTAAATCGTTTCGTTCCAGTGTTTCCTTGGAAAGAATGTCCCCGAATACCTCCATGGCGGTCTTGGCGGCACGCCCCGCCTGAATGATGGTGTTCCGCTTGTCCGAGAGCATGCCGATCTGGTGATCCAGCCCCTCGATTTTCTTTTGCAGGTCGGCTTCCAGCTCGTCATAGATCTCCGCCAGAAGCTCCTCCTGATCCGAGTGCTTTACCATATCCCGGATGCGCTGCCGCTTGGTGGCTTTCAGTTCCTCCCGCAGCTCCTCCAGGACTTGCGCCAGATGGTCGGCGGACTGCTCCGTTTCCACCACATCGGAATCCTGCCGTGCCAGTTCGGCGTTCAGTTCTTCCAGCATGGCATGGGAATGCTCCATGACCCGCCGCACATAGATTTTCAGCAGCTCGTCCAGCTTGTCCACCCGGATGTGGTGGGAGCTGCACCCGGAACGGCCCCGGCGGTGGTAGGTGCCGCAGGTGTAGGCGGCGCTCAAATCCCTGCGGCTCATGGCGAACATGGGGCTGCCGCAGTCGCCGCAGAACAGGAAGCCGGAGTACACATTGTCGTACTTCTTCACCCCCCGGTAATTGGCGGTGGAACGCTTCTCCCGGAGGGCCCGGGTGGTGGCAAAGGTGCGGTAGTCGATAATGGGCTGGTGGTGGTTCTCAATGACGATGTGCTCCTCCTCGTCCCGTTTCACATCCTTTCCGTTGATCTTGGCACGGGTGTACTTGGCCTGGCGGAAAGTGCCGATATAAAAATCGTTGTCTAAAATCCCCTGCACCGTGACGATGGCCCAGGCGGCCTTGGTTTTCCGGCTGGTGGGTTCCCCAGCCGCCTCCTTGCGCATCTGCTCCGACATCCGGGGAGTTGGAATGCCCTGCTCCGTCAGGTAGTTGGCGATTTTCTTGTAGCCCCAGCCCTGGTTGTTGTACAGGTCAAAAATCTGCCGCACGATCTCCGCTTCCGTAGGGACGATCTCAAATTCTTTCTGCCTGTTGATGATATAGCCGTAGGGGGCGGCGCACAGCCATTTCCCATCGGCCTGCCGCCGCCGGATGACGTTTTTCACCTTCTTGCTGGTGTCGGTGACAGGCATTTCGTTGATGAGAAACTGAAACTGGATTTTCAGCCAGTCGTCATCGTTGGGAAAGTCGATGTTGTCTCCCACGGAAATGATGCGAACGCCTGCATCCCGCAGATCCTCCAATTCCACCAGCCCCCGGGAATTTCGCCGGGAGAATCGGGAAAAATCCTTCACCACCAGAATGTCATACTGATGCCGGATCAGCCCCTTTCGCATGGCCTGGTAGCCCTCCCGCTGCTCAAAGGTATAGCCGGAACGGTCCCGATCCTCATAAAAGGTCAGGCTGCTTCCCGGAAATCGGCGGTTCACAAAGTCCCGGATGATGGCTTTTTGGTTTTCAATGGACACATTGTCCCGGTCCAGCTCCTCGTCCACGGAGATGCGGCAGTAGCCGGCAATGTCAAAGGTTTCGGTCATAACAAGCCTCCCTACATTTGATAACGTCTATCTTGTTTTGCATATTTACAGATAATATTGTACATTGATAATGATAAAAAAGCAAGAACAAATTTTGTATAACACAAATAATCATTGCCGTTTCCACATAATTATGGTAAAATAGAAGTAGAATACATGGTAGGGAGGGACAGATATGCAATATACCATCGATGAAATCAGGGAAATTGTCGCAGCCTTGGCCGCCCGGTATGGAGCTGACCGTATTTATCTGTTCGGCTCCTATGCCCGGGGTGACGCCAACAAGGACAGTGATATAGACTTGCGCATCGACAAGGGCGCCATTCGTGGCTTGCAGATGGGCGGACTTGCCGCTGATCTGGAAGACGCATTGGGAATCCCTGTGGATTTGGTTCCCACCGGAAGCCTGGACAGCAAATTTCTGAATTCTATTTCTGATGATGAGGTGCTGCTGTATGAAGCCTCTTGACCGGAATATCAGCATTTTGGAGCATATCGTAGGCTATTGCGACCAGATAGAGGAGACAATTCGCCGCTTCGGAAATGACTATGGTGTATTTTCCACGGACGCGATCTACCGGAACGCAGCAGCATTGTGTGTCCTTCAAATCGGAGAATTGGCCGGAAAGCTGACGGATGAATTCCGTGCAGAACATCCAGGCGCGCCTTGGCGGCAAATTCGCGGTATGCGGAATATTGTGGCACACAGCTATGGCACCGTTGATCCGGAGATCACCTGGGAAATTCTGACGGAGGATATTCCAAAGCTGAAAGCATATTGCTGCCGTATTATCAATGCCAAATGTGATGAACTGTAAAATGCAGCCCCTGCAGATGTTGTGACGACATCTGCAGGGGCTTTTACATTCCAATTTCCACGGAGGAAATTGCAGCAAATTACAGTTCCATCTGTGTGATTTTCTGCTTTTTCTCCCGCTGCACCGCCAGTTCCGCACTGCGCCGTTTGTTATACGCCAGCAGGGCCATGGTGTTCTCCTTCAAATCCTCCTGCCCGGAGTGAAATACCGCCACCATATATTTCTGCTGCTTCCACTGGGCATACATGGGCTTCAACTGATTTTGCAGAGCCTCATCCCCACTCTCCTTTCGGCTCAGCCACACCTGTACCAGTTTCTTTGCATCATCCTGAATAATTTCCATGTTACTGCCCCCTTTTCTCCAAATGATTTCCAGAGTTTCCTTTTTTTATGCGAATAGGCGTGCTCCTTTTTACAGCAGGGAATCCTGCGCGCTGGTTTGTGAATCCTATTTTCTGTCAATCTTCCCGCCGCTTCTGCCAGACAATCTCATAGCCCAGTACATCAGCAAGTTCCAGCACTTCCCGATAGCGCAGGGTCTGGTCACTCAACTTGGCGGAAAAATTGGAATCGCTGTCACTCCATCCATACTCGGCAGAGCAGGCTTCCACCGCTTCCTTCTGAGTGTAACCCGCAGCAATGATGTGGGATTGAATGTCGCAGCGGACTCGGTTAATTTTTCTTCCCTTTTTCATGTTCGTTTCCTCTTGGATCAAATTCTGTTTTCTATGCGGTGACTCTGCTGTCCAGTAAATTTCCTTTGATTCTGAAAATCCCTCCATTTTCTTATTCGCCATGTCCGGGTCACAGGTTGACCCGGCGAATGCAGCGATTTACGAACCAATTCGTCAGCCGGTGCAGTTCTTTCCCATACTGCGAATCGCATTCACTCTTTGCTTCATCGCTTGTTGGCGCATTTCTCACAGCAAAGAGAAAACATTTTCGCTGTTTTCCAAACCCTTTGTTTTCCCTTTGGCTGATATTGCAGTTCTGCCTGTTAACAAGCTGGTGTAAACGGGCGCAAGAAAACCTCTGTACGGTTGGCATTGACCTTTTCCACCCTCATTTCTTGTTTTGCAATTCTCTGTTTACATCTTCTCTAAAAGGAAAAGAGTAAGGAATCCAAAGTAAATTTAAGGCGTATCCCTTCTTTCGGCATTTGACGGTTTTGAAAATACGTTGACCGGCTTGTTTACCGGCTGTTTACTGGGATAGAGGATACCTGCTTACCAACCTTCCGGCAGTTCCAGCTGCTCCGCTCCTACCCCAGTCTTTCTGTGCCATGTGCGCTGGATACCGTATCCGGGAATCCGTTTTGTTGTACCCGGCTCCCAGCCCTCGATGGTGTGGTTCATAATGTCGTTGATCTCCCGGATCTCCCATTGCTTTGGCTCGTCCATGCGTCCCAGGCCCAATTCAAAAATCTGCCGGGAACATACATCATCACTTCCAAAGGAATCCAGAAAGCACTGGATACGCCCGCTCGTAGTGTCCTCGGGCATGAATGCCTTTTGGCGGTTCCGGGCTTCCTCCTCCAGCTCTCTCGGCAGAGACAGCCGGAAATCCCCGCTGCGGTAAATGGTCATGGCCTCTGCCCACATCTGGTCGATGTAGGCGCGGGACACTGTTTCGTTTTCCAGAATGTGTACCTCCGCCTTATCCGGCTCTGCCATGACCGGCAGGAAACGACGGTTGCCCGCTCTGTCCAACGGCAGGAAATCCAGCGAATTGGAAGTGCCAGCAAATACGCACTGCCTCGGCCGATCCTCCGGGTGGATGTCGTAGGGCACCTTATAGGTTTCCTTCTGGCGGCTGATGAAGCTGCGGATCTCCTCAATACTTTTCGTACTGGCAGTGGCCAGCATCTCCGACATTTCGATGATCCAGTGTCCCTGCATTTTCCTATATACATTGTCATCATCGATCTTTTTCAGATCATCGGAGAACCATTCATCCCGCACAGCCAGCAGGCGGAAGAAGCTGGACTTGCCCGCCCCCTGACTGCCCACCAGACACAGCATCAGCTCAAACTTGATACCGGGATGGAACACCCGGCTGATAGCACCCAGCATGAAGATTTTCAGGCACTCGGTGTTGAACTGGCATTCCTCTGCCCCTAGGAATCTGTGCAAGGCGTGCTGAATGCGAGGCTGCCCGTCCCAGCGGAGCGCTTGGAGATATTCCTGAATGGGATGGAAGCGGTTTTCATTGGCAACAATGCGGATGGCATCCCGCAATGCCTTCTCATGGTTCAGATGGTAGTGCCGCTCAAAATACAGTTTGAGGTAGCTCATGTCCCGTTCCGTGATGGCACTGCCTGTCCGCTCCCAGCCAACATCGCCCACGATGCAGTCCCGCTCGGTCAGCACGTTGAATCGAATGGTTCCCCTCAAATTCTCGTCATGCTCCAGAACAAAAATGCAGTTGTCAATGGTTTGCAGGACATTGTCTTTGCCGTTCTTCTTGAGATTCAGAAATATCTCCTGCTGTGTCATTGCTGTGGATTCGTTCATCGATCTTTATCACCATCTTTCTGTAATGCTCGTAAACGGTTTTCACTTCTTCCGTAGTTCCGAACTCCAATTCAAAAATCAACTGGCGGACGTCGGCCTGCCTTTGAAGTGCTTCGATAAACAACGGGTGCCATTCTGCATCCGACGCCTTTGGGCAATACCTTCGCTTCCAGTCAATCAGTAAATCGTAGTAGCTGTGAAGAATTTCCTTCGCGTAGGAAACCCATGTTTCCATTTCTGTCCGGGCAGCCGGTGGTCCTCGAGGGTAATCGTCCACCGAAATCCCAAAATCTGCGGACAGCTTTTGTGCTGCTTCCCCCGGTGGAATTCCAAAGAGCCGGGACACAAATGTGATAACGTCTCCCTGCGCGCCGCAGCCGAAACAGTGAAAGCACCGGCTGAGCTTCAGGCTGGGCGAGTGCTCATCGTGGAAGGGACATAACGCCATCCCGGAGGCATTCACTTTTAAGCCATAGCGGGGAGCCACCTCCCGGCAGGTCAATCTTTGTTTCAACGCTGGATAGTAACTCATGTTTCCCTCCTTCAGTTGAATTTGTCACAGGATACCCATTTACCAGGTATCCCCGTGTATTCACTTTTCAAGATGCAGGTGAACAAACTCCCAAAGGACGCAAAAAAGGACATGGCAACAGCGTGAAAGCTGTTTGCCATGTCCTCTCGATGGTCCTCGTTCTCACCAGCAAAGCTGGTGGATGCAGGCTCTTATCCGGCTTCTATACTGGAATCGATCCAGCGTGTCCGGCGGTTGAACTTTATGCAAAACGTGTCAACAAAAATATGAAGTTGTTATCGCAAGTTGATTTAGAAAGTTTGTTCGTATATCAGGAGTATAACACATAGAAAACGCAATGTCAACATCTAATTCAAAAATATTTTCGAAAATAAATCTTGCTCGTGCAAAATCAAAAGCGATTGAAAATCGCGCAGCCGCAGACGGACAGTCTGCGATTATCAGGGCTTGGGGCGGAGCCTCAGCAAGCAGAAACCCACTCGTTCCGTGGAAGGGGGACGGGGGGATTTTGCGCATCTGTATTACAGATGCATTGCTTGCTAATATTCGTTTAGCCCCTTACAGCTTGAAAATAGGTTTGTAAAGAGGCCCTTATCTAAGCTGCAATAGTGACCATAAACCTCGCTGCGACAAAAGTCGCAAGCAATGCCTTCGTATATACAAAGGCACAAAACCAGGCATTTCCACTCTATCGGGAATGCTTGGTTTCCGCTTGTTGAGGCCCCGCCCCAATCCCCGGTGAACATAATGTTCTGAGTAACGCTGCCCTTCGGGCATCGGCTGCGCAATTATAAATTGCTGTCGTTGAATCAGTCCGCCATTTGTAAACCAGAAATTATCTCAGGAATGTTTACTATCATCATAATTCCGTGGTGGATAGTACGTTGGTAGTAAACACAACTATGTTGACTTCTCTTCCGATTATGGTTATGCTTAGCTTATATAACTTTGTCCGCTTGTATATTCAAAATATCAAAAAGTCGAAACGGAGACGCGCTCATGGATATCCAGCACTGCAAAAAAATATTCGACCACTACAGCGGCATGATGCGCACTAAGGAATTGAAACAGGAGAAAATATACTACAAGAATATCGAGCAGCTTATTGAGGCAGGGTGCGTGGAGAAAGTACGGTACGGCTATTACCAATGGGTCAACCCCGATGATTTCAGCGAGATTGGCACGGTGAGCCGCCTGTTCCCGGATGCGATTCTCTGCATGGATACAGCTCTGCGTTACTATGGATACAGTGACCGCACGCCGGGGGAATGGCATCTTGCTGTCAGCAAGGATTCAGGAAAATCACGGTTCCGGATCGATTACCCCTTTGTGAAGCCCTATTACATGGAACCTGCGGTTCTGGAACTGGGGCTGACAAAAGGAAATATGGACGGACACGAGATGCGGATTTATGATAAAGATCGTGTCATTTGTGATTGCCTGCGGTATCGGAATAAAATGGACAAAGAAATTTTCAACAAAGCGATCCAAAACTATATTGCAGACCCGGAAAAGCGTATTCCCAAACTCATGGAGTATGCCGAGCCTCTGCGGGTAAAGAAGATTGTGAAAGACTTGATAGGAGTGTGGCTGTAATGGCGGATGTTGCGGCGTCTGTTCTGGCAAAATTGAAAAACAAGGCCAAGGCTTCCGGCTTCAGCACCCAAATCACAGGCGATATCAAAATAGTGCTGATACTTTTGCCAGATATTTTATTGACATCATACTGTATATTTGATTATACTGAACTTGGAACATATAGGAGTATTTCCCATGAAAAAGGAGGGCAAATGTGCAGGGAATCGATTGGAAATTGTATCAAGAGGATCCATTTTATCGCGATCTTGTAGACCGCATGTTAGAAAACGAACAAGAGGCCGCTCGCCTGCGGCAGCAGTTACGTGCGGAGCAGGCCCAGTTAGATGCAGAGGCAACCTATAGACGGCAAAGAATGCTGGGATACGCGAATCAGCTCCCTTATCGGGAGACGACTCCGGTTCGTCCAATGCAGTGGAGCGCCTCTTATCCGGCGTATCAGGACAACTTTGTCAATTACTGGTCTGCTTCCACACAATCCGCTGTGCAATCTGGTGCCCCTATGCCGAACCAGGAAGAACTCCGTCATGTGTTCCATTCTGCGGTAGATTGCACTGCGCAGTTAACCAAAGAAAACGCACCTGTTCCATCGATCATATTCGATGGATTGGGACTGCTTACTGCAGCAAATCTGTTTGAAGCGGCAAAATCAGCGCTTTCTATCATTGACACCGCGAAAAAGCTCATGTTGTGAATATGCCGCAAACCCTTTACCAACACATAGGAAGCCTGCATCATTGATCGGTGCAGGCTTCCTTTGCTGAACAGGAAAGGAAGCACCGTACTGCATCTAAGTTCGGCAATTACAGCTAAAGTATTTTCAATTCATTCATTATTAAAACTATGATAAAGATGAGGTTGACAAGAAATACATTTGTGTGTATGCTATAATTGTATCATTGATTGAAATATGATAAAATTGAAAGTCAAGTGAGGAAATTGAATGAGAGATTTCAACTTCAAAGCAGAATATAAAAAGCTCCTGACGCCAGAGGTTGTGGCCTACCTGACGCAAATTCACGAATACAAAGGGCAGCAAAACCTTTTTATTGAGGCAAAGGCGGATGAATTGTCTGATCTCTTGGAGGTTGCAAAGATACAGAGCACGGAAGCCTCCAACCGCATCGAGGGCATTATTACAACAAACGACCGCCTGAAAAAAATCGTCCGTGAGAAAACCATGCCCCGGAGCCGCAGCGAAAAAGAGATCGCCGGATACCGCGATGTACTTGCAACAATTCATGAAAGTCATGACTTTATCCCGCCAAAGCCTTCCATGATTTTGCAGCTTCATCGGGATCTGTACAAATACAGCGGTAAGGCCATCGGCGGCAGCTTCAAAAATTCAGACAATGTGATTGCCGAGGAATTGCCGGACGGCCAGCAAATCGTTCGGTTTGAGCCTGTACCAGCATGGGAAACACCGGAGACCATTGCTGCATTGTGCAATGCTTTTGAAGTGGCAATGCAGGATGCAGAGCTTGACCCGCTGCTGCTGATTCCCATCTTTATACTGGACTTTCTCTGTATCCACCCCTTCAACGACGGCAACGGCCGCATGAGCAGGCTCCTGACGCTGCTGCTCTTGTACCGCTCCGGCTATGTCGTGGGCAAATATATTAGTATTGAGAAGCTGATTTCCGACACCAAGGAAACCTATTACGAAGCCTTACAAACCAGCTCTTATAACTGGCACGAAGGCACGAACGATTATGCCCCCTTTGTAACCTATATGCTGGGCGTCCTGGTGGCTGCGTACCGGGATTTTGAAAGCCGGATCGAATTGCTGACAACAAAGGGGCTTTCCAAGCCCGACCGGGTGCGGGAGGTCATCAAAAACCACCTTGGCAAGATCACCAAAAGCGAAATCATGGAAAAATGCCCGGATATCAGTCAGATCACTGTCCAGCGGGCACTGGCAGAGCTGCTGAAATCCGGCGAGATCATCAAACTCGGCGGTGGCCGCTACACTTCTTATACTTGGAACAGGGAGAGAGAATAAATGATTACAGGCGAACTGAAAAACAAAATCGACGGTCTTTGGGATATTTTCGCGGCGGGCGGTCTGGTGAATCCGTTGGATGTGATCGAGCAGATCACCTATCTGATGTTCATTCATGACCTGGATGATTCGGACAATCTCCGGGCAAAAGAAGCCGCCATGCTGGGGCTGCCTTATACCAGCATCTTCACCGATGAGGTGCAGGTGGGTGAGCGCACCATCGACGGTCAGCAGCTCAAATGGAGTGTATTTCATGACTTCCCGGCGGGGAAAATGTACTCCGTCGTACAGGAGTGGGTGTTCCCCTTTATCAAAAACCTCCACGGCGACAAAAACAGCGCCTATTCCAAGTACATGGATGACGCCATTTTCAAGCTCCCCACACCGCTGCTGCTTTCCAAGGTGGTGGATGCGCTGGACGAGATTTACCGCCTGATGAACGAATCCCAGGCGGTGGACGTGCGCGGCGACACCTACGAATATCTGCTCAGCAAAATCAGCCAGTCTGGCCTCAACGGTCAGTTCCGTACCCCGCGCCATATCATCCGCATGATGGTGGAGCTGATGGACCCGAAGGCCGATGACGTCATCTGCGACCCGGCCTGCGGCACCTCCGGTTTTCTTGTTTCGGCGGGCGAGTATCTGAAAGAAACCCGGAAAGAAGAAATCTTCTTCAACCGTCAGAAGAAAGACCATTATATGAACCATATGTTCTTCGGCTACGACATGGATCGCACCATGCTCCGGATCGGCGCGATGAACATGATGACCCACGGCATTGCGAGTCCCTTTATCGAGTATCGGGACAGCCTGTCCGACCAGAATCCGGACAAGGAGAAATACTCTCTGATTCTTGCCAACCCGCCATTCAAAGGCAGTCTGGATGCCGATACCGTGTCAGCGGATTTGCTGAAGATCTGCAAGACCAAGAAAACCGAGCTGCTGTTTCTGGCTCTGTTCCTGCGGATGCTGCGCATCGGCGGGCGGTGCGCCTGTATCGTGCCGGACGGCGTGCTGTTCGGTTCGTCCACCGCGCACAAGGCTATCCGCAAGGAGCTGGTGGACGGCAACCGGCTGGAGGCCGTGATCTCCATGCCTTCCGGCGTGTTCAAGCCCTACGCCGGCGTGTCCACTGCCATTCTGATTTTCACCAGAACCGGCCACGGCGGCACGGATAATGTGTGGTTCTACGACATGACCGCTGACGGCTTTTCGCTGGACGATAAGCGCAGCCCGGTCGCCAATAATGATATTCCCGACATCATTGCCCGCTTCCGCAATTTGGAGGCAGAAAAAGGCCGCCCGCGCACGGAAAAATCCTTCTTCGTACCCAAGGCGGAGATCGTGGACAACGGTTATGACCTGTCCATCAACAAGTACAAGGAAACCGAGTATAAGCCTGTGGAGTATCCGCCCACTAGTCAGATCATGGCAGAGCTGCGGGAGCTGGAGAAGGAAATTGGCACGGCGATGGATGAACTGGAAGGAATGTTGGAATAAATGGGCTTTCAAATCATGCTTGACCAGGCAAACTGTTTTTATATTTGCGCAAAATTGTGCGAGAGTAAAATGAAGAAGTTTGAAGGCCGCTTTGATATATACGCCACGCCGATGATTGTAAATTTGTCATTTGCTTGTGAGGTATATATTAAGACACTTCTTGACTATTTGGGAGAGAGAGAAAAAAGAGGTCATAAGCTAAATGAACTGATTGATTTGCTCCCATATGAGATGAAAAAACAAATTTTTGAGGCAGTCGAAGAAAAATACGGAACTTTGATAAACCCTTTTGGCATACCGCTTATAAATACTGTTTCAGATGCTTTCCAAAAATGGCGCTATAGTTATGAGGCTTCGCGAGTGTCTTGCGACATCGGTTATCTATTTGCATTGACGGAAGCAGTGAGAAATGTCTGTTGTAAAACAATATATGGATTATCGTGGGCGGAGTATTGTAAAACTGCGAAAATCAATTCGGATTTGTGGGGATGAACACATGGGCGTAAGATTAGGAAATATATGTAGATTTCAATCAGGCGGAACCCCGTCTAAAGGGAAACCTGAGTTTTTTAATGGCACTATTCCATGGATTACTACAACTGCGTTAAATGGTGGTAATGTTGGAAAAGAAAGTGCGGTTGATTGGATCAGCGAGCAAGCCATCAAAGAGAGTGCAGCAAAGATTGTCCCTGCATTTTCCATAATGGTCGGTACCCGCGTGGGTGTTGGAAAAGTTGCAATAAATACCACGAGTATGTCCACAAGTCAGGACATTGTATCTCTTCTTGATATTGATGAAAACGTATGGAGCAAGGCGTTTTTATGTAAGTTCCTTCAAGCAAAAGGTACTTTTCTCAACTCACAGGCACGCGGAGCAACGATCAAAGGCATCAAGATTGATGTTCTATCTGAACTGGAATTGCCGGAAATCCCAATGGAAGAGCAACAACACATCTCACAGATAATTGACAAGATTAAAGCCATAATGGTCATCCGCCAGCAACAGCTTCAAAAGCTGGACGAGCTTGTCAAAGCCCGATTTGTCGAATTGTTTGGGGACTGTGTTCTCAACACAAAAAGGTGGAATACAAGACGTTTGGGAGACATAGCAGAAGTAGGATCAAGTAAACGCGTTTTTGTGGAAGAATTGAGAGAATCTGGAATTCCGTTTTTCCGAGGAACCGAAATTGGAGCATTGGCAGAAGGCAAAAGTATTAAGCCGGAACTGTTTATATCAGAAAATCACTACAAAGAACTCTGCTCGGCTACTGGCACACCTAATATGGGAGATTTATTGATGCCATCAATTTGCCCAGATGGACGCATTTGGGTTGTAAACACAACAGACCCATTTTACTTCAAAGACGGACGAGTTTTATGGGTTCATAAAATCGACAGAAGTTATAATTCGATATTCCTGCTTTATACACTTAAAGATAGAATTATGACTGATTATAATAGCATTGCGTCAGGCACAACTTTTGCAGAACTGAAGATTTTTGCGCTGAAGGAATGCCGGATATTCGATGCCCCATTAGAGTTGCAAGAGCAATTTGCTGCTTTCGTCACCCAAGCCGACAAATCAAAAGCTGCCGTACAGAAGGCATTGGACGAAACACAACTGCTGTTTGACAGTTTGATGCAGAAATATTTTGGATAAAAGCGAGGGACGAACTATGGATACAATACGGTCTGTCTCAGAATACCTTGAGTGCCTGTCAAAGATAAAAATGGAACCGAAGACAACATTTTCGGTTGGCTGTTTCACTCTGTTTCGCGGCCAAGCAAATGCTAATTGGTTGCTGTCCCCCAGTTTATATCGTCAAAACTTGTTTGAGGCAGAAAACCTACTTTTAACAGAAATAAAGCACATCTGTCCAAAGGAATTTGGGGATAATCGATTTGATTCACTCGTTAAAATGCAGCATTTTGGTATGCCAACGCGCCTTTTGGACGTAACAACCAACCCTCTGGTTTCTCTTTACTTTGCGTGCGAGTCCAGTGAGCAGTCAAATGAAGACGGTATAGTCTATATATTTCCTAATATGCCTGTTTCATGGAGCAACGACCTGTTGGTTGATCTGGTGATGGACTTTGTTTATGATTATTTTCCAAGAAAAATGTGGCTTGATCAAATGCTTGACCAATCGCGAAAAAAATATGGTAATGGTAGCTATCGCCTGATGCCTGATACGATTGATTCCCTATTGCATTATTTAACAATTCCCGCCTTTGCGGTAATGCCTGCAAAAACAAACGAACGAGTCGAGGCACAGGACGGAGCGTTCTTTGTTTTTGGTATGCATTTCAGCAATCGGGAAGTCAGCACGAATCCCGGCACGATTGGAAGAGTGTACTATAACTTTGAGCCAATCGAAATTGATAACGTGCAGCAAATCTGGAAGAAAACAGAGACATTACGAATTCCTGCCGCTGCGAAAAAAGGCATCTTAAATCAACTTGATATTCTTGGTATTAACGAACGGAAGCTGTTTCCAGATCTGTCGCATCAAATCAATCATACAGTTAGGACAGTAAAAGCGCATATGATTAAATGATACGAGGTGATCCCCACATGACCAACTTTGACATTTTCGCTGTCGATCCGCAATTCGAGTCCTTTGCCTCCGTTGCGGTTTCCGCTGAGCGGATTCTACATATTGACCCCTCCGCCTGCGTGCTGAACTGCCGCCGGGCGATGGAGTTTGCCGTGAAGTGGATGTATTCTGTGGACAAGGGGCTGGTCATGCCTTATCAGGACTCTCTGGTGAGCCTCATGAATACCGAAGACTTCCGGGACATCGTGGGCGCGGACATCTGGCGGCGGATGGATCTGATCCGCCGCATGGGCAACAACGCCGCCCACACCGGCAGGAAAATCACCGAGGAGCAGGCGGTGCTGTGTCTGGAGAACCTGTATGTCTTTCTGGATTTTGTGGCGTACTGCTATGGCGAGAACTACACCGAGGGACATTTTGACCGCAGCCTGCTGCAGCAGCCCGCCGCGCCCGCTCCGCGAGGGGATAAGGGAGCAGCCGACATTGATCTTGCCGCGCTGATGGCGGAGAACGCTGCGCTGAAGGAGGAACTCACTGCCCGCCGTGCCGAGCAGCAGCAGACCTATGTGCCCAAGCCCCTCGACCTGTCCGAATACAAGACCCGCAAGCTGTATATCGACACCATGCTCACGGACGCGGGCTGGACGGAGGGCAAGGACTGGCTGAATGAAGTCGAGCTGCCCGGTATGCCCAACAAGTCCGAGGTAGGTTATGCGGACTATGTGCTCTACGGTGACGACGGCCGCCCGTTGGCAGTTATCGAGGCCAAGCGCACCTGTGTGGATGCGGTCAAAGGCCGCCAGCAGGCAAAGCTTTACGCCGACCTGTTGGAGAAAAAGCATCACCGCCGCCCGGTCATCTTCCTGACCAACGGCTTTGAAACCCACATCACGGACAATCTGTACCCTGAGCGCAAATGTGCAGCTATTTACTCCAAGCGGGATCTGGAGAAGCTCTTCAATCTTCAAACCATGCGGACGAGTCTCAAAAATATCATGGTGAACCGCAATATTGCCGGGCGCTACTATCAGGAGGGCGCGATCAAGGCCGTCTGCGATGCCTTTGCCCGGAATCGCCGCAAGGCGCTGCTGGTCATGGCTACCGGCTCCGGCAAGACGAGGACGGTCATTGCCCTGTGCGACGTGCTGCTTCAGCATGGCTGGGTGAAAAACATCCTGTTTCTTGCCGACCGCAACAGTCTGGTCACGCAGGCAAAGCGCAATTTCGGGAATCTGCTGCCTGATCTCTCCGTCACCAACCTCTGCGAAGAGAAGGATAACTACACCGCTCACTGCGTCTTTTCTACCTATCAGACCATGTACAATGTCATTGACAGCGTGCAGGATGAGGAGGGCAAGCTCTTTACCTGCGGGCACTTTGACCTTGTGATCTGCGACGAAGCGCACCGCTCGGTTTATAACAAATACCGGGATATTTTCCATTATTTCGACGCGCCGCTGGTGGGACTGACGGCCACGCCCAAGGACGAGATCGACAAGAACACTTATGAGATATTTGAGCTGGAAAACGGCGTCCCCACCTATGGCTATGAACTGGCGCAGGCGGTGAAGGACGGGTATCTGGTGGATTTCCTGTCGGTAGAGACGAAGCTGAAATTTATTGAGCAGGGCATCGTCTACGATGAGCTTTCCGACGAGGACAGGCAGGCCTATGAGGATACCTTTGAGGATGAGAACGGAGCGTTACCGGAGCGCATTGCGTCCTCGGCGCTGAACGAATGGATCTTCAATGAAGACACCATCCGACAGGTACTGAACACGCTGATGACCCACGGTCTGACCATCGACTACGGCAGTAAACTGGGCAAGACCATCGTCTTTGCAAAAAATCACACCCATGCGGAGAAAATCCTCGGGGTTTTCAATCAGGAATACCCACATCTTCCCGGCTTTGCCAAGGTGATCGACAACTATATGACCTATGCGCAAAGCGCCATCGACGAATTTTCTGACCCGAAGAAACTGCCTCAAATCGCCATTTCCGTGGATATGCTGGACACCGGCATTGACGTGCCGGAGGTGCTGAATCTGGTGTTCTTTAAAAAGGTCATGAGCAAAGCGAAGTTCTGGCAGATGATTGGGCGTGGCACCCGTCTGTGTCCGGGGCTGCTGGATGGTAAGGATAAGGATAAGTTCTATATTTTCGACTTCTGCGGCAACTTTGAGTTCTTCCGCATGAACAAGGGCAGAGCTACTGCCAATATGATTGCCCTGCAAGGCGCGATCTTCCATCTGAAAGCTCAAATTGCCTTCAAATTGCAGGATCTGGCGTATCAGACGACAGAGCTGATCGCCTTCCGCAAGACGCTGGTGGAGGACATGGTGCGCAAGGTGCGGGAATTAAACAAAGAGAACTTTGCTGTCCGCCAGCATTTGAAATATGTAGAGCGATATGCCGAACCGGACAGCTACAACGCCCTGACCTATGAGGACACCTTGCTCATGGGCCAAGAGCTTGCGCCGCTTATTACACCGGAAGAGGACGATGCCAAGGCGCTGCGGTTCGATGCGCTGCTATACGGTATCGAGCTTGCGTACCTAGCAGGAAAGAAGTACGGCAAGGCGCGGAGTGATCTGTTTAAAAAGGTCTCCGCCGTCGCGTCTGTGGCAAATATTCCGGAAATCATGGTGCAGGCGGAACTGATCAACAAGATCCTGCACACAGATTATGTGGAGACTGCCGGAATCTGTGAATTTGAGCATATCCGGGAGAATCTGCGCGACCTTATTAAGTATATTCCGGTCAGCAAGGTACTCTATGATACGAATTTTGATGACGAAATCCTGTCTGTAGACTGGAAAGAATCGGAGTTGGAGAACGACGATCTGAAGAACTACAAGGCCAAGGCGGAGTTCTACATACGTCAGCACATGGATGATGCCGTCATTGCCAAGCTAAAGGGGAATATTCCGTTGACTGCGGAGGATGTGCAGGCGCTGGAGAAAGCACTCTGGAGCGAGGTCGGTACGAAACAGGATTATGTGGCTGAGTACGGCCAGAAGCCGCTGGGCGAGTTTGTGCGGGAAATTGTCGGACTTGATATGAACGCAGCAAAGGAGGCATTTGCGCAGTACCTGAATGATACGACCCTTGATAGCAGGCAGATTTACTTTGTGAATCAAATCGTGGAGTACATCGTCCATAACGGCATGATGAAAGACCTGTCCGTTTTGCAGGAAGCACCGTTTACCGACTACGGCAGCATCGTGGAAGTGTTCACAGACCTGTCTGTGTGGGCAGGCATTCGACAGGTGATTGAGAGGGTCAATGCGAACGCTGCGGCATAAATGTATTTACAAATTACAAACTCGGCATCTGGCATCCCGAAGCATTTGGTGTAGAATAAGACAACATGTGTTGCCCTTGCTTACACAGAGAGGACGGCCCGAAACTATTGCAATGCAATGGGTTCGGGCCGTCCGTTTACATGATTCATTCCTCTCGGATACCGACAGTGTTCGGGTCGGGCGGAAACAGCCATCTAGCGTCAAGCGGAAATCACCAATTCTGGCCAAGAAATCGCCAACAACCCAGATATGTATATCAGATTTTTACGGAGTAGGCTTCTCGGAGGAATCCGGAGCTTTCACCCTGCTGGTTTGCAGAGCCACAGTTTCCAGCTTCTTTCCTCGGAAACTCTCGCCCTTAATGGTGAACACTGTAGCATCATCAAAGATCCTGTCCCGAGCACACAGCAAGGCATCGTCCTCATTGAAGTTGCCTCTCCAGTGCGAGGGATGCTTGTTGCTGGTAAATACAATATTGAAGTTGCCTTCCTTGTTGTACCTCCGGTCAATTAGGTCAAAGAACAGGCGGGTGTTTTCCTTGTCAAACTCGCAATGTCCCACTTCGTCAATAATCAGACAGGATGGGCGTACTAAACCATTGAGCACAGAGGCCTCTTTCCCAGCCCGTCTGGCGGCAGTGAACTTGTCCTGTAACTCAGACATCTTAATGAAATAGGTCTTATACTAAAATCTAGTAAAACACTTTACCCATCTTACCAGATATGCTATACTGTATCTGGGTGATGAATAATGGCATCGAACTATAAATTCAGCAATGAGGAAATGGCCGCAATAAAGGCAGCACGCAGAGAGACAAAGGACAAACGTGCGGATGCAAGATTGAAAGCACTTGAACTGCGAGCAGAGGGTATGGAACTCAGTGAGGTTTCGCAGGCAACGGGCTTCCATGCAGCCTATGTGAGCCAACTGGTGGCGAAATATCGGGATCATGGACTGGAAGCAATCTCCGGGAATCATTATGGCGGTAATCACCGTAATATGAGCTTTGAGGAAGAAGCTGCGATACTTGCCCCTTTTAAGGCCAGGGCCGAGAAAGGTGAGCTTGTGGAAATCAGCGAAATTGAGACGGCATACCAACAGGCGGTAGGCCACTCTATTGGCACCAGTCAGATTTACTACGTTCTGCACCGACATGGCTGGAGAAAGGTCATGCCCCGTAGTAGGCACCCTAAAAAGGCAAGCGAGGAGGTCATTGAGACCTCAAAAAA
>ULVQ01030008.1_pt1 | contig 19521 bp, 16 predicted proteins | sample 1959591 | NCBI WGS metagenome assembly ULVQ01 (sample SAMEA4835790, study PRJEB28245) | human gut metagenome | biome: gut microbiome; material: fecal sample | place: Denmark | collected 2008
GTGGGCAGCGAATACTTTCATGGAATACCTAGAGTGTACCCCCGTTTTTGTATCGTGTCAACACATCTTTGTTTTTTAATTCTTTTTAACACGTTATTTTCCCAATCTCTCCTCCAGAAGCATCCGGTCCTCCGCTGTTATGGAGTCTCCACCCATGGCAAATTCAATCAGGTCAGAGACGGAATTATTTAACCCAACCCCGTTATAGCTGCTCAGGTTGTCCACATCGGAAAACCGGCGGAACAGCGTTTTGTAGACCCTGACCCCCGTGAATGGATCGACAACGGAAGCCGTCATTTCAATAGCCGCGCTCTGGCTGCCTGTTTCTGTGCTGGTTAAGATGAAATAGCGAAGGCTGCACTCCAAAGAAGCCATACGTTCTTTCATCGCCTCCTCCATACCGGAATAATCATCAAATTTTCGCTGATAGGAGGGATAGGTGGAGCTGATGGCGAAATGGCTGTCCAGATCGTCCCCGCCAAAGGAAAGTGTGGCCAGTGCGTCCATATCGCTCTTTTGAATGCCATCCACTGCCGTGTTCAGATATTCAACCAAGTCTTCATTGCCGAAAGCAGCTTCGGAAATCTCCCGTGCGTTGCCATAATCGTTTTTGAGCAGAAGGTCACCGCCGCGGGTGCCCTGGAACTCCACAGCGCCCCAGAAGAACGCATACTGGGGGATTTCATCGCCATAGGTATAGGATGTGGGATAATACAGCATGGGCACATCATCTTCTATCAGGAACTCCAGCTTTACAAGATCTGTGCTTGCCGGAACACTGCCCATATCCATAGCAGAAATCGCCGCTGCCGCCCCTGTGGCTTTGAAAGAGGTCATCTCCTGATCGTATGCGGAATCTTCCCCTGCCGCAAGCTCAGGTGCTCTGGAGGCCATGTAGGGCGTTGTGACAGCGAGTGTAACGGTAACAAAATTGGACTGGCTGGGATCACCTCTGATTTCCAGTATCTCATAGGTCGTGGCACTCCCCATATTTCGGAACGCATCGCCGATCGCCTCGTCCGCCAGACAGGTGTCCAGCATCAGCCGAAAGGGGTTATATTCCCCGCCGAAGGTGCGCGGTGAAACCTGCTGTTCGATGGTCTGCTCGTCAAGGGCCAACAACTTCGGAAGCATCTCCTCAATATTCCGGTCAACCTCTTCTTTTGTCAGCGTTGTGGGGGAGAGGTTGGAAAAATCCACTTCCGGGTAGGGCTGCTCATAATCCTGGTTGGTAGAATCAATATCCGGGATCTCCGATACCTGGGAAGACGATCCTTCCTGCTCACTGGAGAGGGAAGAAGAAGGCTCGCTTTCCGAACTGCCTGGCTCCTCCGTTGGCTCAGAGGACGGCTTTAAAAGCAGGAAGGCGCCGATTGCGACGACAGCTGCCGCTGCAATCAGCAGTGCCAGCGTTTTGGGTGATAGCTTTTTCATTTGACAATCTCCTTTTTAGAAATGTGGAAGGGAAAATAGTTTTCTTTTTGCGACTGACCGGATTGCGGACGCTGGTATGTAGGGGTTCTCCCAGTACCGGGCGTCATACGAGTGCTGACGGTTATCCCCCAGAAGCAGGTAGCAGCCTTCTGGAACTTGAAATATCTGCTCCTGGCCCTCCCTCTGGAATGACACATATTCCTCCCGAAGGGTTTTACCGTCAACAAAAATTGTCCCATCATCGGCAATTCGGACCTCTTCGCCGGGAAGGCCAATAATCCTCTTGATCAGCATGGAGCCATCCTTTTCAAAGACGACAATATCTCCCCGTTCCAGTTCTGAAAAAACTCGGCTGCCCAAAAGGACATCGCCGCTGTTTAATGTGGGCGACATGCTTTCGCTGGGGACATACATCAGCATAAATACGCCTTGGAACAGAATGGTGGGAATCAACATAGCCAACGCCAGCAATACGATAGCTTTTCCGAAAGAAACCGTGTGAACTGGATGCTGCGTCATACCTTACTCCAGACCGGATTTAGGCGGCCGGTCCTCCACAAATTCGGTGGCGTCCCCTGCAGATTCCTCCCATTCTTCGTCGCTGGGCAATTCGAAGTCCTCCGCGTGAAAGAAATCCGGCTGAGTCGTCATTTCCAAAGACTCATCCAGCTTGGGATGCGCAGGATCGGAAGTACCGTTTGAGACATAATTGGAAGAATCCAAATAGCCCTCCAGCATCATGGGCATTTGGAGATGGAACCTGTACTCGGATTCCTCCGGCGCGTCTTCATTCCGGATATAGTCGTACTTGCCATCATAAATCTCTTTATTGAAAACATCTTCCGCCATCCACTTGGCCACGTCCGCTTTGGCGACAACGGCATTCAGCCCCGCCGCCGATACCGTTACAGCAGCAGACGCCAACGCAATGGCGGAAAGGTTCCGGGGCGTGAAAAACTGGCCGTAATACCGCCTGGTGTGCTGAAGGCAGGCTCGAAGATTTGTGTGGATCCGCTTCATCAAAATTACTCCTCCTTCCGGGATTTTTGACTTCTGAGGGTCAAGGTGTAGGGGCTCTCAATCCGGTCGATTGTCATAATACCGGACGCCTTATCGAATACGGCAGCTTGGATGCCGGCGGCTGTTTGCTCACTGGCTGATGGGATTGCTCCTACGGTGTTGCCTGGATAGCTCACCTTCACCGCGGCGTCCTTGGGGACAATCACAAGCCGGTAGCCCAGCAAGTCCAAAAAGCCAGGAATACGCTGGAATTTCAACCCATAGTTTGTGAGCCAGCCCATAAAGCCGCTATAACTTGGCCTGTTCCCGGAGGAGGTATCGACCTCGGAAGCCTCCCTGCAATATAGCTCGTAAAAATCCTTATAGGTCATCTTATTGGCAGAAAGCAGGAAGCGGAACAGCTTGTCTTCCACTATCCGGCGGCTGTATGGCCGTTCTTTCGGCATTGTATCATCTCCTGTCAAGATCCCAGCCTCAGAGACGGGCAATCAGTCGGGGCAATAGAATGAGCAAGGAAGGTTTGTGGAAGAAGGACCATTTGCATTTCTATTGTGACTACCCGTCTCTCAAGCTGGGAATGCGATTTGTTTTGAAAAACCGGGGCCGCAGGGAATCGAACCCTGATAAACCTTTCAACCCCATAGAGCGCCTGGTTTTCCAGGCGCCTTATGCCGGCCTTAACCCATACCGGCTTGTCCTGTCCCTCTGGCTCAGGCCGAACAGCGCGCTGAACTCCGAGCCAGCCTTCTTCCCTTTAGGGCTTCCGACACGTTCACAGGTGTCCACTCCATCTCTTTTCCCAGGGAGAGAACTGGTTAAGACAGGAGCGTTCTGCCGGGACAGATAATCATTTTTTCAGCCTGGTTCCCGGCCCAGGCCATTATTGCGTGCGATGGGGGGCGACCCCATACCTCCGGTTGGGCCCTCCGGCGTGCTCATTACACCACGCCCACATATCCGTCTACTATCATTATAGTAAAAAAAACAGAAAAAACGACCAAAATAAAAAAAGCCTCCACGAGGGAGGCTTTTTCTGCTTTTGAACGGCTTATGCCGTCAGCAATTCGGTCAGTTCAGCATATTCCTCCTTGAGTTGATCCAGCCGCTCCTGCTGTTCAAACGGCTCACTGAGCAATGCTTCAGCGGATTTGAGAGCGAGTTCGTTGGATCTGAGTTTATCCTGTTTTTCTTTCAGGGAATCCGGGATGCCGTTTACGATCTCGTCACAGAGCTTCAGGACAGAGATGCCCTTGAAAATAATGCGATCCTGATCCAGCCTGTGTGTTGCCTTCCCCTGAAGGGCGATCGTGTAATCCTTGGCAGCAAAGAACGAAGATACGGCGTCTTGTCTGACTGCCACGATCTCCATTCCATTGTACTTCCCCAGTATATCTCCCTGCTCTAGTTTCACAACTTTTGGGCCGAGCACCTTAATAGCCTCGCTCCATTCCTCCTTGTTGTTGAGATGATAGCTTTTCCCGTCACATTCCAGAACAGGATCCCCATAATATGACTTGAGATGGGAAACATCCTGCTCCAGCCTGGGGATCAGCTCCTTCAGATACTGGATGGTATGTGGGATGTTGATATGCACATCCTGTTTCAGACGGCTGCGCTGTGAGTCAAATCCACGCTTGAGGGTTTCCAGCCTGGCGATCTCGCCTTCCAGCTTGGCGCGCTGGAGAAAACGGGTATCGCCGGTTGCGATCGCTTTGATCTCCGAATAGGTCAGCACCTTGGTATCGCTGTCCTCGATCGTGCGATGCGAGTAATCACCGCGCAGCACCTGGGAAATCAGTTTCGCCTTGAGCTCAATCAGCTGCCACATGTAGCTGTCAAACGACCCTTCTGTGACGTAGTTGAACACAAAGACGGTCGTGTGCATATTGCCGGGCCGTTCGATCCGCCCCTGCCGCTGGTCAATATCCTTCGGCGTCCACGGCACGTCCAAGTTATGGAGGGCAATGAGCCGGTTCTGGATATTGACCCCTTGGCCGATGGTGGCCGTCGATCCGATCAGCACACGCAGCCTGCCAGACTGCATTTTAATTCGCATAGAGGTCTGTTGCTTGGCAGTCTTAAAATCGTGGGCGAAGGCAATTTCGTCCTCGGGGATCCCCAGCTTCACCAGCTTCTGTTTCAAAGCGTCATAGACATTGAAACCAGCCTGATTCGGGGTGGAGATGTCGCTGAAGGCCACCTGTGTAGCACGCAGGGACTGGTACTTCTGATAGAATTCCCAAATCCTATCGGCACACTGGTTCACCTTATTGGTCTTGCTTTCAGGCGCCCTGGGACGGACCGTGCGGATGTCCAAAGCAGCTTTCCGTCCATCCACCGTAACAGCCAGCATATTGTCCTTATTTTTCTTGGTGCGGCCCTGACGGATCAGGTTGGCGCGCTCTACCAGCTCCTGCATATAGGCTTTCTGCTCAATGCTGGCAGGGCAGCTGACTGTTTGTATAACCACATCCGGCGTGTTCATCTGGATCTGGTCTTTGGTGACGGTATCCAGGAATTGCAAGACCATCTTCATGAGTTCAGGCACGTTTTTGAAGGAGGAAACCCGCCTTACCTGACGGAACCCTTCTCCATTTTCGTTCAGCCCTTCCGGCGGCAGCTCCCAATCGGTCGTAATATTGCCGTAAAGGGCGAGCCAGTCGTCCAGGCCGAAAATGTTCTTTTCGATCAGGAGGTCTTCCTGGAAATACCGCTGGAGGGAATAGAGCTCGGTAATGCTGTTGACGATCGCTGTGCCGGTGGCAAAAGTGAATCCGCCCTTCCCGCCATACAGACTTGCCAGGTATTTGGTTTTATAGTAGAGGTCGGTACACTTGGCCGAAGCGGTATTGGAAACGCCGCGGAGTCCGTTCCCGCCGGTGGGGCAGTAGAGGTTTTTAAACTCGTGCGACTCGTCCACAAAGAGATAGTCGATTCCCAGTTCCTCCAGGTTATAATCCGCAGATTGGTTCGCCAGGAAGTTCTGGGCCTGATCCTCCCGCATCCGGGGTGTAACCAGATCCGCTGTGGTAACGCGGCTGTTTTCAGAGAACCGCACACGGCGCATCAGCTCAGCGTTGTGCCAGATGGTTTTCCGCACAGAATCTGCTGGGGTTGGAACCAGGCTGAACGAGGAAGAACCGAGGATGATGGCGTCATAATCCCCCAATGCCATGCGGGTTAGGAACCGTTTCCGGCGCGCTTTTCGCATGTCGGCCGGATCCGCCAGCAAAATGTTGGCGGAGGGGTAAAGGCGCATCATCTCGCCTCCCCACTGCGGCAAGAGATTGTTCGGGACCAAGTAGAGGGGTTTGTTAATCCTTCCAAGACGCTTGAGTTCCATTCCGGCAGCCAACAGGGTGATGGTTTTTCCGCTGCCCACTGTATGGCCGATCAAGGCGCCGTTTTCCCGGATGATCCGGTACACTGCGTTTTTTTGATGCGGCTTGAGCTCAATGGCAGCGGTCATTCCTGGAAAGGTCAGATGGCTTCCGTCATATTTAGGAACCACCTCATTGTTGTACTGCTGGTTATAGGCCGAAACGATTTCTGTTTCCCGTGTGGGGTCCTGGAAGATCCACTCACGGAATGCGTCCTCGATGAGGCGGCATTTTTCCAAAAGGATGACCGTTTTCTCATGATCCCGGACCTTGTGGATTTTTCCGCTGGCGTCCGTTTCCTCTTTGGTCGCTACTACTTCATACTTGTTCATCAACCGTTGGGTCAGCCAAATCGCGTTATATTCCACCGTGCCGTAAACACTGCAGAATTCCGGGTTGGTAGCGGCAATGTAACAGTAGGTTTTGATCTTGTATCCTCCGTTCGCCTTCTTTTGAATGAGGAAGCTGTTGGGCCCGCGTCCAGTCTTTTTCTCCCCAATCTTTTCAAACAGGAATTGGGAAATGTAATCGGGGGACAGGAAGGGGGAACCCAGGGTGACATCAATATCCTCCGCCGGGATCAGCGGCGGCTGGGCCGCTTCCAGTGCTTTTACATTGGGCTCATAAGCCGGATCAGCGGCAGCAGTGGCTTTTGCTTCCTCCAGCTTTTGAAGGACATTGCCACTCAGATACTGGTCGCTGGTGAGCCATTCGTCCTCTTCGCTTTTGGCAGCGGGGTTCTTAAAGATCTGGCTGCCAGCCAGCTCCTGCAGCACGTCAGCTTCATCCATTTTGCACAGGCCGGCAATGTAGCGGATGTCTACCCATCCTTTGTGGTCCAGGCAGACAAAGAGGGCTTCCTGCGGAGTATCACAGGAAGTGATGGCTTTCCGCATCTTGATGGTGCGTTTGGTGAAGATGTCGGCCTTGTGGACCACATCTTCCTCATCCGTGTATTCCAGAGAGGTGAGAAGAGAGGCTTCGGCATCCTCACGGAAGAGTCGGAGGTTTACCGGTTTGGTGAGAGGCCCGAATTCTTCTACAAACTGATCGTAGAAAAGATTGAGCTTTTCCTGCTCGGGCTCCAACTCTTCATCGGTACACTCCGCAATCTGCATCTGAATTACTTTCCGGGCCTGGTTGCGAATGGCGATCATACCCTTCACACGCTCCAGAGAACGGCCGGTGAATTTCTGCTTAATCATACGGCTGTCCACACGCGGGTACCCCTCGCCGCCGATGAGAACCATCCCGAAGTTTTTGACGCCGGGAACAGCCGGAAGGCTTTGCCCATCTTCCGTTTCCTCATCCGTTTCTACCTCCTGATAGATCCCATCACATCCCCAGCCTTTTACGGCGGCATGGAACATCTTGACCTGGTTGCTTTCATCAACCGGTTCGACCGATTGAGGCGTTTTCATTTCAGGGACAAATTCGCCGATCATGCACTCGGGGTGTTCTTCATAATATGCAATGTGGCCGCGGGAAGGCTGAAACTGAGCGGTGTCCAGGGCGGATTTTTTTCGGGCTTTGGTAAACACCAGGATGTCGTAACAACACCCGTTGCCAAAAGCGTCATAATCCATCCGCAGGCCGCCCACCAGCCGGACAGGGATTGCTGAAAGGATAAAGGGAACCTCCCTCCACAGCTGATCCACTGTTTTGCTGTCCATCATTACCAGGAGAAGGCCGCCAGACCGTACTGCATTGACGGATCGCAGCATGGAAGCCGCGTAGTTGGGCAGTTCCAGGCCGCCGCCCTTCCTGCCGCGAAGGATCTTAGTCCCTTTTGGATAGGAAGGGGCCATTGTGATCGCCAGGTCGTAATAACTGTCCTGGAGAAGGTCGTCCTCTGCCGTGATCTCGCTGGTGGGGAATAACAGCGACTGAATGTCACCGCTCAGCCTGTCTGTGGCGTCAATCGTCACGCGGCTGGTCTTCACCAGCTTCTTGGGCAGCGAGCGGAGAATGGCGCCGTTTCCGGCGCCGTGGATCAGGATGTTCCCAGACTGGAAGCCTGCAGCCTTCAGGATACCGGAAACGGCGCGACGCACGATATGGCTGGGCGCATAAGGGTACTGGGGGAGCGATTCAAACTCGTTAATTTCTTCGTCCGTGAAATGGGTTTCCAAGGTGTGCCGATGCTCCTGAACAGGGATCCCTTCCCAGCCGGAATAAGCGGCAAGGATCTCCTGGCTGGCAGTATCGGCATACTCATTTGCCAGGATAAGGCGTTTTGCCTCAAGGATCGCGTCAATATTCGCTTTGACCCGATCCGCTCCGTCCACAATCGGTTCCGGTTCGGCAGAAGGCGAAAACACCTTTGCTTTCCCTTTGCGGATGATAAGGTTTTGCACTGTCGGCAGATCCTGTTCCGCCTCCTTGTCCCACTCGATAAGCGGGGCTTTTTTCGGAGTGCTCTGAACGGTTTCCTCCGCTTCAGAATCATTTGCGAAGAAAGTGGGATCATCGTCTTCTTCTGCGAACATGGCTTCCCAATCCATTTGGTTCAGGTCATCCAGGGTGAGGATACCGGACTGACTACATTCATTGCCTGAAAGCAGACCGAATAAATCCTCGAAAGATACCTGCTTCATAGCAGGCGCTTGTTTTTTTGTCATGACAATTCCTTCTTTCATTGGTTTTTGGCTTTTCTCTATGTAAAAAGGCCATCCCTTCTGACCAGGAAGGGACAGGCCTTGAATTGGCAATAAAAAAGGCACGGTCGTGCCCAAAAGGGCGCAATCGTGCGGTTAGGTTTCACACCGGCCAGCCGCCAACAGGGACGGGAGGCCTTACTTTACTGCTTCGGTGAGCAGCGGATACTTTCATGGAATACCTGAAGTATATGCCGCTTTTTGTATCGTGTCAAGGGTATTGCTAGCGCTGGATCCCTAAATCTGAGCATAGAAAAAAGCCCCGCCGAAGCGGGGCTTTTTATTAGGGGATAGAACGAGATTCAGATGCTATCCGGTTCTTTGATTGGAATTCCGCTTACGAAAGCGGCTTCAATCCACTCGTTCTTTGCGTCTTTCCCATTGGCAACTGCCTCTTCCAACGTTTCGCCAAAGGTGAAACACCCCGGCAAATCTGGATAGGAGATTACAAACCCGCCCTCGGGGTCTGGAATAATTTCCATCCGGTAGGGCAATGAAAGGTATTTACTCAATGATTTCATGGCTGCTACCTCGCGTATGAAGCCTTCCTGTCAGGACAGGTGAAGCGCTTTCTCCACAGCAGGTCGCTCATCCTTGGTGACACCTGCCTCCTCACAGGCCTGAGCAAAGGAGAAGTTGTGCTTCTCCATAAGACGCTTGACGGCTCTTGCGATGCCGCTGATTTCACCTTCGGCTTTACCGTCGTTCCAAATCTCTTCAGAAATTCTGCACATATAGTCCACTCCTTCCTGATCGTCTTTGTAGTACCGGACATTCTTAGCCAGTACAGCATTGTTCATTTCCTCTGGTCTTCTACAAAAGAAGTCGTGCATCAACGAGCCGACCGGGTCGTTTCCCCGATACTGTCCGTTTACATACAGGATGTGCTCCCCGTCGTCAAATGATGCGCCGGTTTCCTGCACCACTCTTTCGACATGATACAGGGGCAGGCCCTGTTCAAAATAATCGTTCTCGGTAATGAAAATAACATAGGTTTCCACCAGTTCCTCGTACTTCCCACCTGGTTCGGTGATACTGGAATCGAGAAGGCTGCTGTTGTACCGCGCCCTTTTCTGGGAAGCGCCGCTGTCAGCCCGCTGCACTTCAATATCGTAGATGGCGCCGGTTTTGTCAGTGGCCAGGATGTCCAGCCTGACAGAGCGGCCCCACAAATTCTTCAGGTCGCGCTGTGTGAAGACTTCCACAACCTGCAGGTCGTCCCGCTGCAACAAACAGCGGATCAACAGCTGTGTGCATTCTTTGTCTTTGAATACCACCGTCATAAATGTATCATCAATAAGGCGGAATTCTTGGACAAGATTTAAGAGTTTTCTCCGTTTCTCTTCGTAATCCATGAGATCACCTCTTACTTGTATTGTATATGATTTTTTGGTGTTCGTCAATCTAGCCGGAATCAGAGCGGTTCGTCCTCAAACTCCTCAAAGTCAGGCGCCTCTGGCGGATACGAATTGCCGCCGGACTGCCGCTTTGCTTTCGCTCTGGCCTTCTGTTCCTCTCGCCGCCGGGCCTTGTAAGGCTCGATGGTGTTGCGGATGAAGGGTGCCCCGAGAGTGATTTCCCATACGGAGATGTAGGCCAGAATGTCACCAAAGAACTTCTGGATCTCGTCATCCGAAAGGAATTTCTTTACGGATTTCTCCGGCTGGAATTTTCCCCCGGCTGACGTACCGGCTGTGATGGCGATGGTCCAGGGATAATTGACCTTCTGGTCATTCCGTTTGGGCTGCCGCGTGACCTTGATCATCTCCATCCGGTTGGAACCGAAAGAGGAGAAATCTTTCGTGGTTCCCCACTCAAATTCCCGATCGGTCATATTGAGCATACAAATCTTCTGGTAGAGAAGCCGGATCTCCGACGGCTCCAGATTGTAGCTCAGAAAGACCGACGGTTCCTTATCAAAATCGGTCACATTGATCTTGATCCGGCTGTACCGGGCGTGCAAAGACGCCGGGCACTTATCCGGGTCCCCATCAAGGTCAGGAGCCTGAAGATAATCACAGGCCGCCACCAGCGTTTTCCGGTTGGTGATAAAGGCGATCTGGGTCACATCGGTATCGTAACGCTTTTCGTTTTTACTCATGGTGTTTTCTCCTTCTTGCTACTTGATAAATCGTTTCATGGTGTTCAGCAAAGTCTTGGGCATCCGGGCCAGGTCTGAAACCTCAAAGAGGTTTTCCCCGTAGATCTCCCGAAGCTGGGGGATGTCCTCATCCAGGGCGGCCGCAAAGACCAGCACGCCGGATTTTTTAGCATCTTCCATCACTGCTTTCAGGTGTGCCACTCCTTCTTCCATGCTGCGGTAATCCGCCGGCAGGCCATCGGAGATGATAAAGAGCAGTTTTAAGTCCTCCGGGCGCTTCTTCAGTTCCGAGAGCATGTAGTTGAGGGCAGTACCGTCCCGGTTGCCGTCCAATGCCTGGGCAGCACAGATCCGGTATTTATCCTCCTTGTCTACTTTCTGGAACGGCGCCATGACCTCCATCACAACCGCCTTTTGGATCCAATCGACTGTGTGGCCGGCTACCATAACCGGAAAGTCCAAATCCACACAGAAATCATAGAGGACCAGAGCTGCATTGCTGGCGGCCTGGATCTTCGTTTGGAACAGGTTCTGCCCGCTGCTGTCCACCGCACTGCTGCACATGGAACCGGATTGGTCGATGAGCAGGGCAGTGGCTACCTGGGGCCGATCGTTTGGGAGCCGGTTCTTGGTGAAATACTTCTCGTCCGTCCGGTACAGGCTTCGGGTATCCAGCCGCCGGCCATAAGCAAGGCCGGTGAGCTTAGTTCCCCGTCTACGATCACGGAGGATTTTGAGCAGTTCCTTCTTGAGTGACTTGGAAACAGGGGAGATCTTGGGCCAGATGTACTCATACCGTCGGACGCCTGCCTCCGGTACGGATGGAGAGCGATCTACCACGATACGGTAATCATCACCCTCAGCCGATTCATTGGCGTTTTTTTGCAGGGTGTCTTTCAGCTGGTTCTCAACTTTCTCATGAGCGGCATCTTTCGCCAGATCGGTTTCCACATTGTTCAGGATTTTCCCGAATGAGCCATCGCTGCTGCCCGCATCGCTTGCGGGTTCAATGCGGATGGTTGCATCGGCCGTCTGATTGTTATCTTCATTACCGCTCTCTTGAGCGGCCTGCTTCGCATCACCGGAGTTCCCTTCCGCTTCAGATTCTCCATCCTGTCCGTTACCGCCGGAAGGATCGCCGCCCTCGCCTTCCTGATCCTCCGATTGGGAGGGGGAAGGGAGTTCAACGAAGACCCGCAGCGGCCGCCCGGAATTGCTGTCCGGGTGGTTCTGATGGTCGGAACCGGCGCCTTCGAGGATCGTCTGAAGGATCTCTTCCAGCAGGCCGGCCAGTTCTTCATCGGAAAGATCCTGAAGCTCCTGACCAGGCTGCGTTTCTTGATTCAGCTGCTCTTCAATGAGATCCCAGTTTTCCGCCATAATGTCCAGTGCCAATTCCTTGCGGGCCAGCACATTGGAATTTTCCACCTCACGATTGACCCGGGGAGCCAGCCGGGCGATCCGGTCATGGATGTCCGCCAGCTCTTCGCTGAACATAGGGTCAATCTCGACACTGCCTATTTCGAGCAATGTGAGAAGTGCGTTTTGGAATACGCTCCACCGCATCTTGGCGTAATCAGGATTTTCTCGCAGAGGTTCCATAAAATCGCCGCCAAAAAGAGCCTGATTGAGGATCCGCAGGGACTTTTTGGTGTCCCCAGGGTGCAGCAGCACAATACTCCGTTCGATGTAGGCGTCTTCCAGCACATTGTCCAGATCCTGATACAGCGTTGCAATCGCTTTACAGGTGCGGGGGCCTTTCTTCAGCGCAGCCTGGATTCCTTCCAGGCCATGCTCGTTTTGAGAAGTTACCCGATGCCGAGGTGGATAGATATTGCCAGAAGTCCAGGTTTCCCACTGTGTTTTTAACAGCGAGAAGTCCGTAAACAGGCAATGGGCAAACTCATGGCAGGCTAATCCCATGACACAATAGTTCCGATCGCTCCGGCGCGAGAGTTTCTGAATCGCAGGATAAGCCGCATTGATGACCACAGTGATATTATTTGTGTAGGCAGTCACGGCGTTTGGCTTTTCATCCCAGATAACCCTAGGCAGGGCGTGGATGTCCTTGCGGCCGGTACGGCCAACCAAATAGGCTCCCAGGCTGCTGAGCTGGCGCTGATACGCCGCGCTGCAGAAGATGTCCCGATCGCTGAGGCCGACGCGGGCATCCATCAGGGCTTTCTGGATGGTGGCCGGGGTAATGATTGTTTTTCGGTATTCGGCTTCCAGCCGTTTCTTTTCTGACATAGGCTTTCCTCCTAATGAAAAATCCCCTGATATGTGCGCACAACTGGTCGATTGTACGCACGCAAAGGGGATTACATGTTGGTTATTCAAGTTCTTCAATGCTTTGGTGGATGCAGGTACGAACCAAAGCGATGTCGTCAGGGTCTTCGCCCACAGAGGGAAGAACGGTGAGTTCCGCTGCAGCACGCATATCGCCGCCGAGAAGGACCGTCATCTTGGCCCAGTTGATCGCCTCACGGGTGCCGACACTCCCACCTTCGATCTCCGCAGAGCAGTTGTCCTGGATACGGAGCACCGTCTGGACGATAGTGCGGCAAGCCTGTTCAGTGATCTCGGGGACGTGCATCCGGATGCGCTCCACCATTTCATCTTCGCTGGGGTGATTCAGATCGCATTTGATCTCGATACGGCTGTATACCGATTGGTTGCCATCCGTTGTACCGGCGTAGCCGACATTCTGGGTAAACACAATGACGGTATCGGGATGCCGCTGGATCACCTCGCCGGTGGGGAGACGGAGCTGCCCATTCTCTAGGATGTTGTTAAGGCCTACCAGAACGCCAGGCTTGAGGATGGTGTTCATTTCCTGGAGTTCCACCAGCCAGCCGCGTTGGAATCCCATGGCCAGGTCAGAGTAGACCACCTTGAACTTGGAATTCTCACCGCTGAACAGCCCGACATCCTTCTTGCAAACGCTGATCAGCTTGGCCGTCAGCGCCGCGAAACATTCTGCTTCGCCAGCTTCTTCGTTTTCTATGCCGGTGATCTGTTCATAGACCACATCCGGCATAGAGGCAATTTCGAGAAAGCTGGGCAGAGCAAGGCCGCTGTCCCGCAACGCATAGATGAGGTAATCGTACAATTCAGCGTCGGTAGTGATTTTCGATTCGGTGTTTGGGATCAGGTTGGAGGTAAGGTCGAAAAACTCAAGCTCTGCGTGCCCGGTAATGACCCCATAGGGGTTGCCGAACATGGATGCCAGGGCTTTGGCGCCTTCTGTCTTACCGGAACCGGCCGGTCCCCGCATCATGATGTTGCGGAAGGGCTTCCTAAAGATGGACGAACCGGCCACCGCTTTGGCGATGTTCATCACCGCCGGAACCGGTACATACCAGTCCGGGATGGTGAGCAGCCGGCTGCGATCCTCATCATCGTAAACCCGATCCGGATCGATGGGGTACATGTTGGGTTCAACCGTGACTGGGCAATCGGATCGTACCGTTTTTAAGATGCCTTCCAGTACGAACAGATGCTGCTGCTCCAAAGCAGCGTTATTTTCCGACAATGGCATCAGCAGTATATCCGGGGCAAACATAACAGTCGGTTCCTCAGTTTTGACATAGCCGATTTTTCCATTCCGCAGCAGCACTTTCAGGTATCCATCCCGGGCGTTCAGATATGAACTGTCTACCTGAAACGGTGCACTATACGCCGCTCTCGTTGCAGGATTTATCTGATCCTTCAACTGGAGAAACAGTTCCCCTAAAATATCTTCTGCACGGGCGGGGCCGCTGGGAAATTTCAGACGATATTCCCTGGCAAAGCCAGCCGTTATCATGGCGAAGCCGCTGGAATTGCTCTCATACTGCATGATGGCAAAGAGCATAGCGCAGATCGCTTCCTTTGCTCCGGCATCTTCCAGACGCATACTATCCCATTTTTCCTCAAGATGGTTCCACACGATTCCCCGCAGCTCGAACTTTTCAAATCTGGAGTATTCCAGAATGTAAGCCTTGCCGTCAAGATGGGCGGGACTGCCGTACTCGAAGAAATACCGGCCGACTTCATCGGCAGTATAACCAGCGCTGGATGTGGCGAGAGAGGCGGGATTCTTTTTGGACTCCCAAAGCCGGAACCAGGCGGTTTCATTCTGGCCGAATACATTCGCGATTGCGTTTGCTGCAAAAGCCGGAACGCCTAACCTGTCCAAAGAAGCGGCGAAAAACGGCTTCATATTGTCGATCAGTTCGGCGGGCGTCGTAAGGTCTGTCAGCAACGAATAAAGTGTTTTCTTTGGCATAAAATCTCCTTCTTTTCTTGGTTTTTGGTATGATCTATATGGAAAGGCCCCTTCCCTTGACCAAAGGGAAGATTCCTTGAATTTGCAATAAAAAAGGCACGGTCGCGCCCAAAAGGGCGCAATCGTGCCGTTAGGTTTCACACCGGCCAGCTGTCAGCATGGACAGGAGGCCTTACTTTACTGCTTCGGTGAGCAGCGGATACTTTCATGGAATGTCTGAAGTGTACCCCCGTTTTTGTATCGTGTCAAGGGCTTGTGAATGAGAAAAGCCGGGATAGTATGGTCTATCCCAGCTCGTGCTCTGAAATCCAACCGACAAGCGCTTCAACAGGCTTTTCTCCAGCAGCAATTTGCAGAATAATATTGGACAATCCTATTTTGTGAAAGCTGCGTCTTGCATTTTAAGCCATCCCGACTTCCACTCCATTGGAATCCTGCCCCCAGCTGACGATCACCTGCTCGTCGGCGGTAAAATCCGCCGCGATCCCGTTCTCCCGGAAAATTTCAATCAGTTTTGAGAGAACAAGAGCTTCGGTTGGCAACCGAAGCTCTTCGTGATCATTCAGGAGACAGGTGTGGATGCTTGGGTCTTCGTTGGCAATGCAGGAGAGCAGATCCATCAGCCTTGATTCGCCGGTGCTGCCGTCTTCCTCATCCTTGGAATTCCACCAGGCTTCCGCCTGGCTCTGGGCTTCTTCCGGCGATAGTTCCCGTTTGCACAGCTGTTCTGGTATGAACTGCATGGCCGGCGCTTCGTTATGGGGAGCGTCCGGCGATGGTTCATCGGAACTGCCAGAGAATTTTTCCTCAAATTCCCGGCTGTCCATATTCCAGATCTGAGCGCCAATTTTAAAGAACCTGCCGATCCGGTCGGACACCCGATCCCAAAGGGCCATAAGTCCCAGTATAGGGGCTTGCAGCATAGCCTTGGCGAAAGAAACGGCATTCTTAAAATAGACCCGGCAGGGTCCCACCGCTGCGAAGATCAGCAAAAACACTAACACAACAGTTGGCAGCGCGACGGCAATCCGACAGGCCACCATTGCCAAAAGGAGCCTTACCAAAAGGCCCGAGCCGAACGGCTTACTTTTTTGATTCATTTTGGTCATTTTCTATTTCCTTCTTTCCGATTTTTGCATAATTTACATCGAATAACTTGAGTCCCAGAACGCCGAATGCGGTAGCTTCCAGTTTTCCCTGCGCAATGATGTGCGCTTTGTCCTTTAATTTCAACCGTTCCACCTTGTCAGCCACTTCACCGTATCCGGTGCAGTAAACCGTCAGATAGGTTTCCCGGTCAAAGTCTGAGGAGGGATTGGAGAAAAGGCTGAACGCGACTTTCCGATAGTCCCCATGATCCTTGAAGATCTCGGTATCGGAAAGTTTGCGCACACCGCCTTCCATCTGGGCAACAGAAAAGATGGGCTCTTTTTCCGCGCTGAAGGTCACATCCAGGGCGTAGACACGAAGCTGGTCGATTTCCTGGCCGCTGTCGCGGTCCTGATAAGCGATCCTTTGCATAACTCCAATTACACGCAGGAGGCTGCCTTCCGCAATTCCTTTTTCCAGCTCTTCAGCCTGCTCTTTGACAGCTGCGAAACCGGAACGGCCGGTAATGACAAGTTCGATGTCGATCGTGTTCTCTGATTTGAATTTTCCTGAAAAAACACAGGGCAGCGTTGCAGATTTTCCGCTTTTTGAGAAGACAAATCTTTCTGCTGCCGGACGAAGATCCAGGATCACATTACATGGCATTGTTGGTTCCCCTTTCTTTAGGTGCCTAAACGGCTGATGGTTTATAGACGAAAAAAGGCACGGTCGCGCCCAGAAGGGCGCAATCGTGCCGTTAGGTTTCACACCGGCCAGCTGTCAACAGGGACGGGAGGCCTTACTTTACTGCTTCGGTGAGCAGCGGATACTTTCATGGAATACCTGAAGTGTACTCCCGTTTTTGTATCGTGTCAAGGGCCGGCACTTGATTTCTACTGCCAATATGGTATGATGATAGAGAAGGAAAGCATTGTCTTTTCCTTATTCTCCCGCCGGTCGGACTGCCGTTGTTACCATCCATCTTTCCCGTACATTCCTGTATTGACCAGCATCAAAAAAGTCCGGCCATGTCTATCCGGTGCCGCCTGTTCCGCCTCGAAAAGTTAGGAAGGAATGGGTGGCTTTTTATTTTTTCTGAGGATCAGTAAATTTGTGTTGCAAATGCGGTGATTCCTCGTCTTTTATTATGAGAGGTGATACATTTGATTTTCCTTATGCTGCAGGCAATCGAAGACGAATCTGACCGCAACCGGCTGTCCGCCTTCTATTTGCAGTATTATGGCCTGCTGAAAGCCAAAGCAGAATTTGTTTTGAAGCAATTCCATATTGGGGGTTCTTCCAATTTGGCTGAAGATATGGTTCAGGATGCGATGGCCAAAATGATCCAGAATATTGATACGATTTCAAAATTAAGCGATCCTCAGCTGGTAGCTTACGGTGTCAAAACGGTACAATCCTGCGCCACTGACTACTGCCGGAAAATGATTTCACAGCAAAAAGCCATTGAAGATAAAGGGATTTTAGAAGGAGCTGATGAGGATAAAGTATGGGAAGACTATACCGGTCTTTTTGCCGAAGAAGATCCCATGCTTTTTCTTGGAGGGGTTCTGGCGGCCCTTCCCCCAAAAAGTCGTGATGTCCTCCTCTACAAACATTATTTTGACTATAGCGACAAAAAAATCGCGGAGCTTTTAGGGATACAAGAAAATTCAGTACGGATGGCACTGTCAAGAGCAAGAAAAAAGGTACGAAAAACTTGGGCTGCAATCAAAAAGGAAAAAGGAGAAGGATGACAGATGATTTATAATAATGAGCAGCAGCTTTTAAAGGTAGAAGACGAACTATTTAATTTGGCACTATTGGGACTTTTGGAGATTGAAGGGCGTAAACTGATCGAGGAAAAAGAGCAGATGGTCCAAAGGGGAGAATACGCTTCCCCGCCTGCGGATCAGCTGCGCCGCATTGAAAAAATGATCCGGCAGGGCGAAAGAAAAAAAGTGTTCCAATCATCTATTCGAAAAATTTCCCCTGTTATTTCAAAGGTCGCTGTGTGGTTTATGGTGTTTATCATGGGAACCGGCACCGTGGTCTTTGCCTCAGCTGATATACGCGAAGCGCTCTATCGGCTGATTGTTGAACAACACGAAAGATATTCGCAAATTGAACTGCAGCAGGGAGAAGAAAATAATGCTGAATATATCTCCAATGCCGCTTCTTATGTTCCGTCCTATGTGCCGGACCAAATGGAATTAGATCAGATTGAAAAATTGCGGTACAGTGTCAACGCATCCTATATTGGAAAGGACAATGAGGAACTGTACCTGACCTTCCGGCAGATCGATCCTACCGGCAGCGCGGAAATCCGCGTGGACACCGAGGATGCGAATCGGATTGAAAGCGTTGCGATAGGAAGCAGCGAAGGGCTCCTGGTTGAAAAAGACGGATCTATTCAGATCGTCTGGAACGCAGATGGGACTGTTTTGACGGTGATCTCCAATCTCAACGAGGAAGAGGTGCTCCGTTTTGCACAGGGGATTCAAACTCCATAGGGCCAGAATTACGAAAATGAGGGGATGGTGAAAACTTTTCCCTCATTTTTTATTTTATCGGTTGCATTTTGCCATGTCTCCCGTCTTATTCTATGAGAGGACTAAAGGAGGCAATCACATGAAATCAATGAAGCGCGCTCTCAGCCTGGGCCTTGCCCTGATGGTTATGACGGCAGCTACCAGCGTAGCCTACGCCAGATATGCCTATATTCGCCAATTTACCTTTGACGGGGATATTGGTGCGACATCGGTGTACGGGGAGGCCTATGTGTCGCTGGATGGACAGGACTCGTCCATGACCACCATCACCTTACAACGCTCCAGCGATGGAGGCCGTACCTATAAGACCGACCGGGTGCTGACTGCCAGGCATACGACCAGCAGCTCCTACTCTGCGGTGGGCGAGGCCGATAACCTCAACCCCGCCTATGAGTACCGGCTGAAAGCTGAGGTCTTCGTCTATGATGAAGATAACAACGAAATCGACTACGACGTAGCATATATCGACTAAACCCAAGTGTTCCTCTCACAATTTCATAAAAACTCAGGGTGTGCAGCGCAAAACGACGCTTGCCATACCCTGAGTTTTTTATCCACTGAAAGGGGGCGATCCCGATGATGTAACCTATCTTCGTCGGAAAATCCACACGAAAAGCAACAATGGGAGGTTGAGAGATTGATTGCTTTTTCCAGAACCGATATGGAACTGCTCGCTGACAGCATTATCACTGATTATCGTGGGAGTGTGTTGACTCCATTCAGCCCGGTTGACGTTGACCGCTTGGCTTCTGAATATCTGGGCTTGGATGTTTCCTACATGGATTTTCCCCAGGATTCCGAAATCCTGGGCGTGACTGCCTATTCACAGTGCTGCCTGCACTTAAAAGGCCAGGATATTCCGCTAAATTCCAATACTGTTCTTCTGGCCAAATCCCTGAAGCCCGGGGAACGGGGCGCCAATGAAGGCCGCCGGCGCTTTACTCTGGCTCACGAGTGCGCTCATCAGATCCTCTACCGGTATGAATCGGCTGTGGCACGGGAAGAAATCTGCCGGCCTTAT
>ULVQ01097125.1_pt1 | contig 19416 bp, 10 predicted proteins | sample 1959591 | NCBI WGS metagenome assembly ULVQ01 (sample SAMEA4835790, study PRJEB28245) | human gut metagenome | biome: gut microbiome; material: fecal sample | place: Denmark | collected 2008
TCAGAATCTCCTGCAGCAGCAGGAACTCTTTGGTGTCTCCGAACTCCGTGACGTCTCCGCTTAGAATCGCAAAGTCCACGGCAGGATTGGCATTGATGTCCTCGATGGATTGCCGGAGGTCGTCCTCGGCATAAGCGAAGGAATTGAGGTGTACATCGCTGAGCCAGGCGAAAGTGAACGGAGCCCGGCTGCTCTGTCCGTAGGATACTACGGACACTGCCATCACGCAGATGGCCAATAAGATACGTTTCATGATGATGATTGGTTTGAATTTGCCCAAAGGTAGGGATAATTTTACAATCATCAATAGTTATAGAACGGAAAAAGCCCTCAACAAGCGTTGACTGCTTCTGAGGGCTTTCGTGTAGGGTATCATTTATTTACCGGTTGAGAATCCCAGTTTCTCCAGTCCCTTCTGTACGTCCGGGTGGCTCATGAATAGCTTCCACAGCAGTCCGGTGCGGTAATTCTCGATCATCACGGCTATCGGTCCCTGGTCTATGGCGAGGTAGCGCCGGGGATACCAGTTGTCCGTTTCGCTGAAGGCATCGTAGAAGCCATAGGGTCCGAATACTTTGTCTCCCATTTCATAGAGATGGCGCATTACTTGCAGTGACTGTTCCGGGGTATAGACGATGGATGACAAGGCGGCGGTGGGGGAGATGACTCCCTGGTCGTCGCGCTCGTTGGGAGCATGGGCGGCATATCCGTTGACGGAGTAGCTTGCTGTCAGCCCCCAGCAGTCGGGTCCGAATCCTTTGTAATGTTTCGGGTTTCGTATGCAGTAGGCCCGGTTCACAAGTGTGAGATTGCGCATTTCATGGAAGTAGTCGGTGCAGTACTCATCCTTCAGTCCGGTAGGGTCGAGGCCGAGGAATGAGTATTGTGCCCAGAAGAGCGGTCCGGCTTCCGTGCCTTGATATCGCAGATGCAGCTCGATGCCTTCCACCTTATGGGGCTCTACGATGGCTCCGTCCTGTGCCCATCCTTCGTGATAGACGGCGGCAGGCACGCCGTGGGTAGGCGAGGCGGCGGCAAGTATATACATGATGAGGCATTCGTTGTATCCGTGTACGGGGAAGTCCATCTCCCAACCGTATTCCGGGCTCCAGTGCCAGTAGAGTACATTCCGGCCGTTCCGGCGATAGAAGTCCCAGTCCACCTCGCGCCATAGCTTGTCGATGCGGGCGGCGAGGGCTTTCTCTTGTTCATTCCCGTTTATGTAGTATTGGTGGACGGAGAGCAGTGCCTGCATGATGAAGGCTGTTTCTACCAGATCCCCGCCATTGTCTTTCCGGCCGAAGGGTTTCACCTTGCCCGTATCGCCATACCACCAGTGCGGATAGGCACCGTGAAAGCGGTCGGCGGTTTCGAGGAAGGTAACGATTTTCTCCATTCGTTGCAGGCCTTCCTCAGGGGTGACATATCCTCTGTCTATCCCTGCCAGTATGGCCATGATGCCGAAGCCGCTTCCTCCGGAAGTAACCACGTTCCGGTCGTTCTCCAGATAAACGCCGTCCATGTGGATGCGCTCCCGTGCCAGTCCGCTGTTGGGCTCTGCGCCTTCCCAGAAGTAGTTGAAGGTCCGGCGCTGCACGGTGTCCATCAGGGCGTCATCGCTCGGCAGGGTTTCTTGGGTGCCGGGGCTTTTGCATTGGGTGAATCCCAACAACAGGCATAACAATAAAAAGCAATATTTAAGGAGCATATCTATATTCATTAAAGGGTTAAATCGACGAGTACAGGACAATGGTCGGAAAGGAAACCATTCTCTGGCATATCCTGGATGACACGGTAGCGATCAACTTTCGCACCGTCGGTAACGAATACATAGTCCAGCAATACGCGTTCGTCCAAGGGAATACGGCCGAAGTCATGGAAAGACCATGATGGACCATAAGTTATGCCTGCCGTTTTGGATGTATTCTGCATTCCGCCTTTTTCCAGTATTTGCAGGGGTTCCTCATCAGGCTCACAGTTGAAATCACCTGTAATGATGGCAGGCATATCAGGAGCTATCTGTTTGATTTTATTCAAGATGAGTCGTACACCTTCCTTGCGGGCTACTTTGCCGTCATTGTCCAAGTGAGTGTTGAAATACACAAATTTCTTTCCGTTGTTTTTTTCTTGCAATACCGCCCAGGTGGTGACACGGTTATAGGAAGCGTCCCAACCTTTTATTCCGATGGTGTCGGGATACTCGCTCAGAGAGAAGTTCCCATATTCTACAAGTGTAAAGCGGTCTGTCTTGAAGAACACCGGACAATATTCACCGGCTTCTTTTCCGTCATCACGTCCCACACCGAGTGCGGTGTATTGGGGAAGCCCCTGTTTGAGATCTTCCATCTGGTTATGGCATACTTCCTGCATTCCCAGTAAGTCGGGTTGGTAGTAGGCAATCATCTTGCAGGCATTGTCTTTCCGGTATTTCCAGTTGTTGGCACTGTCCGAAGGAGCATCCAGGCGGATGTTGAAGGTCATCACTTCCAGTGGCTGTTCGTTTTGTACAGGCTGTTTCTTACAACTGCCAAGGAGCAAAATGCTGCAGGCACAAAGAAAAAAAGTTGTGTATTTCATGTTTTCTAAATATTTATTAAGTACTATTTCAGTGTCAGGCGTGCAGATCTTACATTCCGGCTGTCTCCACCTATCATCACGTCAAAGTCTCCCGGCTCGGCTACTTGCTTGAGGTCGTAGTCGTAGAAGCGCAGCAGTTCCGGCGTGATTTTGAAAGTAACTGTCTTGCTTTCACCTGCCTTGAGGAATATTTTCTCAAACCCTTTCAGCTCTTTCACCGGGCGGGTGATGCTTCCCACCAAGTCACGTATGTAGAGCTGCACCACTTCGGCACCGTCGCGCTTGCCGGTATTGGTAACGGTGACTGCGGCGGTAATGGAACCGTCCTGTCCCATAGCAGATGCACTCAGGGCGATGTCGCTGTACTGGAAAGTAGTGTACGAGAGGCCGTAACCAAAGGGGTACAACGGCTCATTGTCCACATCCAGGTAGCTGCTGCGGAACTTCTCGAACCATTTGCCTTCCTGCAGGGGACGACCGGTATTCTTGTGGTTGTAGAACAAAGGTATCTGCCCTACATTCTTGGGGAATGTCATCGTCAGCTTGCCGCTTGGGTTCACATCTCCGAAGAGTACGTCCCCTATGGCATAAGCGGCTTCGCTTCCTCCGAACCATACGTTCAGTATGGCAGGCACGTTCTCTTGTTCCCAAGTCAGTGTTAACGGCCGTCCAGTGAACAGAGTCAGTACTACCGGTTTTCCTGTTTTCAGTAGTGCTTCCAACAAGGTATGCTGCACGTCGGGTATGTTCAGGTCTGTGCGGCTTGAGCTTTCCCCGCTCATCTCTGAAGATTCTCCGAGGGCTGCCACGATAATATCCGCATCTGCTGCCACCTTTAACGCTTCTTCGAGCAGTTCCTTATCCGTACGGTTGTCCCTGTTTAGTGACCTTCCGAACATGGTCGCACGTTCTTCGTATGCGGCATCTCCGATCAAGTTGCTTCCTTTGGCGTAGGTGATGTTGACCTTTCCTGCCATCATCTCCTTCAGCCCTTCATATAGGGAAGGATAATCGTTGAGCCTTGCCGCCACACTCCATGTTCCCGGCATGTTGCTTCTCGTATTCGCCAAGGGACCGATGACTGCTACCGTTCCCTTTTTCTGCAGGGGCAGCAGGGGAGCCTGTCCGGTTTTTGCCGGTTCATTCTTTAGGAGTACGAAACTTTCACTTGCAATCTTGCGTGCGGCGTCACGGTGCTCTTTAGTGAAGATATCGCGTGCCGGTCTGCTCAGGTCACAATATTTGTAAGGGTCGTCAAACAGCCCGAGCTTGTATTTTGCTTCAAGGATACGACGGCAGGCTGTATCCAGCGTTTTCATGGTTATTTTGCCTTCGGTGAGCGATTTTTTCAGGGTGCCCACGAAACCTTCGCTTACCATATCCATATCGACGCCAGCGTTAAGGGCACGGGCAGAAACGGTTTGCAAGTCACCGATGCCATGTGCCACCATTTCTGCAATTCCGGTAAAGTCGGTCACCACGAATCCGTTGAATCCCCATTGCTTGCGCAGTACGTCAGTCATAAGCCATTTGTTGGCGGTGGCGGGCACGCCGTCCACTTCGTTGAAGGAGGCCATCACGCGGCCTACACCTGCGTCGACAGCCGCTTGGTAAGGATATAGATACTCGTTGAACATACGGTTGCGGCTCATATCCACGGTGTTGTAGTCGCGTCCTGCTTCTCCGGCTCCATAGAGTGCGAAGTGCTTGACACAGGCCATGATTTCATCATTCCGTTTCAGTTGGTCATTCAGCTTGTCTCCCTGATATCCTAACACCATTGCCTTGGCGATGGCACCTCCCAGGAAAGGGTCTTCTCCGTTACCTTCGCTGACACGTCCCCAACGCGGATCCCGGCTGATGTCCACCATCGGGCTGAATGTCCAGGATATACCGTCTGCACTTGCCTCGACAGCTGCAATGCGTGCCGACTTCTGAATGGCTTTCATATCCCATGTGCAGGATAACCCTAACGGAATGGGGAATATGGTTTCGTAGCCATGTATCACGTCCATACCGAACAGCAGCGGGATGCCCAGTCGTGAGTTCTCCACTGCGAGTTTCTGTACGTCGCGTATCTTTGCCACTCCTTTCAGATTGAAAAGTCCTCCTACAAGTCCTTGTTCAATCTTCTTGGCCACGTCGCTGCTCTTTGCTTGGCCAGTAGTGATCTCTCCGGTGACTGGCAGGTTCAGCTGCCCGATCTTTTCCTCCACGGTCATTTTCTTCATCAGTGCGTCGATGAATCGATCCATGTCCTGCGGAGATTTTTGTGCCTGTATACTGGTGCTCCCCATTAGGATGGCGGCCAGCAATAGACTTGTTCTTCTGAAAACTTTCTTCATGATATGTTTTGTTAGGGTATTTATTAAGTTTCGCAAGTTAATGGTAATCCCGTACATAAGTATGTTACTATCATTAACCTGCGAAAGCTTAATTTGTTCATAGGATTTTACTCATCCTTCGGTTCTTTCAGTAAATCAGGAATTTGGGTGTATTGATTGAAAGGCAATGGCAAGAGAGCTTTGTCTTCAGACCAACCTTTCAATTCTGTTTTTGCCAAGCCTGTACGTACAAGGTCGTTATATCGTTCACCCCATTCACAGACTAATTCCATGCGGCGCTCATCTATAACTTGTTCAAAAGTTACATTTGTCAGCTCAGGCATTTGGGCGCGTCTTCTTACTTCGTTGAATGGTGCATCACCGCTTTTCCCGTTCTTGATTTTAGCTTCGGCATTCATCAAGAGAACGTCGGCATAGCGGAAAATACGGACATTGTTGTTTGTACCGTATTTCGTACGGCCGGGAGTCAGCTGATTTAGTGGAGTGTAGGCTTTGCCATTCCAACAGTCTGTATTCGTCGGGTTCGTTTGCGGCTTGATATAATCACCGTCGGGGGTTGTTGAGTCTGCCATCAGGAACGAAGTTGTGGCACGTATTGTTTCTCCGCGGTCATACGCCCAGTCGCGGAAAGACTTCAAGATACCGCAGTCTCCCCAACCGTTGATGTTGCTGCCGGAATTTTTAGGACCTTGGCAGGTAAACCATTCTCCCGGATCAATTAAATCGCCGGAGCCATTACCAAAGTCAGTCATTTGACTTTCGAATATGGACTCGTCACAGAGTTTTCCCGGAATTTTGAATAATTGGTAGAAATCCGGGTAGAGTGAAAAGTTTCCATGCTCGATGATATCGTCTGTGAGCTCTTCCACTTTAGCATAGTTACCCATATTCAAATGGATTTTGGCAGCTAACATTTCAGCGGAGAAAGCTGTGACGGCTCCTTTATGCTCATTTTGATTGGGACGGATGCGGGGCATATTGTCAATGCCGTACTGTAAATCTTCCAATGCATATTTGTTTACTGCATTGGCAGTAGAACGGCTCAAATCAGTCTGGTTGTTGTCGCGAAGAATAGTAACTGCTCCAAATGCTTGAACCAGACGGTAATAAGCATAAGCACGCATAAACATAACCTCACCGCGATATGCTTTATAATTCTTCATATCGTTGTCGTTGGTGATATTCTCGGCGTATAGGTCCAATGATTCGATGGCTGCATTGGCGGTTTTGATGATATTGTAGTATTGCATCCACAATTCATTGATACCCCAGAATGAATCATTGTACTTATATTCACTCAAATTATAATAGTCACTGCCATTCCATTGGCCACTGAATACATCTTGATCACGGATGGTGGTAATTTCCCAAATCACCCAGTGCAAACCACTGGTCCGTATTTTGGCATATACACCCGATACAGGCTGATACATATTGCTGATATTGGTGTAATCTACTTTTTCTTCAGGAACTTTGCCTTCGGGCTCTTTGTCCAGAAAATCATTGCAGGATGCGAACGACAATGCCATCAAGGCGGACACTATATATATAAAAGGTCTTATTAATGCTTTCATTAGTTCTAAATTATTAATGGGTTATTTCTTAGAAATCAATTTTCAAGCCTAATGTGTAAGTTGACGTCAGAGGATATACTTCCGTATCCCAACCTTGGCTGTCAGACAATTCAGGGCTGAATGCATTGGCTTTAAAGGTTGTGAAGGGACGATCGGCTGTCAAACTCAGGCGTAAGCCCGGCATGGTATAGTTACCGAACTTGACATTACGGAATGTATAACCCAGCGTAATGTTTTGAATGCGGAAATAGTCGGCGCTCTCTACAAAGTAAGAGCTATATTTCTGGTCGCTTACGTTCCAAGGTTTCAGCAGGGCAGCTGCCGACGGGTTAGAGTTGGTAGAACCCGGTCCTGTCCAACGGTTCTCGTATTGAGCCCGGTCGAAGTTGTAGTTCTGGGAAGAATAACGGAGTGCACGTTTGCGATTGAACATCTGGGCACCGGCTTGGCCGTAAGTCGTCAATTGGAAGTCAAGATTCTTGTAATTAAGACCGAGGTTGATACCGTAAGTGAAGTTAGGAATATAAGAACCTAATGTCGTACGGTCATTTCCGTCGAGAACATTGTTTCCATCAAGGTCGGCATATTTCAAGTCACCCGGTACGCAGCCGTTGGCTACTGCAATCGGATCAGCGGCGATTTCTTCTTCTGTCTGATAGACACCGATCATTTTGAAGCCATAGAATGAATTCATTTCCTTGCCAACAATGTTGACGGTCTTGCCACCTCTGATGATACTGTTGCCATTCAAATCTTTCACACGGTTTCTTAAAGTAGAGATATTCACACCGATGTTGTAAGAAAAGTCTTTTCCTATTCTGTCATTCCAGTCGACGCTGACATCAATACCGGAGTTGAGAATTTTACCGTAGTTACCGGCAAGGGTCGTAGTACTGAAAGGAAGCAGCGGAGCAATCACAGCATTATTCGTCATGCGGTGATAGTAATCTACGTCAATGTTCAAGCGGTTGTTGAGAGTGATGAAGTTGATGCCGGCATTCCACTCTTCAACGACTTCCCATTTCAGCCAACTGAAATAGGTGTTGTTTTGATAACCGGGGATTGTGGCATTGCCAAATACACCGGATGCGCTGTTACCGGTAGAAATAGAAGCAAAACCATCGCTTGCAGCTACTTGGTCATTACCCAGTTTGCCCCAGCTTGCACGCAGTTTCAGGAAGTCAATCCATTTTTGGTTCTTCAGGAATGATTCTTCTGACAAAACCCAGGCGGCACCTACAGAGGGGAAATAACCCCAGTGTTCCTGATATTTGCTGGAACCATCGGCACGCATGGTAAGCATCAACAGATATTTGTCGGCGTAGTTATAGTTCAGACGTGCGAAGTAAGAAATACCCCTGTAACAGTAGCCGTCATCTTTTACGGTGGCACCTGCAGCATCGCCGTTCTTGATGTACCAGTATTCGTCCGCTCCATCAGGAACATTGCTTGCCTTGCCCTCAAACATACGCCATTGTTCTTGGCGCATGGAGTAGCCTGCCATGGCACCGAATCTGTGTTTGCCCCATTGGTCATTATAAGTAAGAGTGTTGTCCCAAATATAATTGTAATATTTGTTCTCGTTTTTTGTAAGCTGTGTGGTGGCTGATTGCTGCCAGCTGCTTACATAATGTTTCGGAGTAAATTCGCGACCTTGAGTGGAGAGGAAACTATAAGAATAGTTGGTCTTGAAGTTCAGCTTGCTGGGAATAAAGTCGATCTGTGCATAGAAATTGCTCAATACCTGATAATTTTCCTTGCTTGAGTCGAAATATTTGGCAGTGGCAACAGGATTATAGAAGTTTGAACTATAGCCAATTGCATCTGGAGAACCGAATTTGTCGGGGAATCCCTGTTCGTTGTTTTCGTCGTAGAGTGCTACGATAGGAGGACAATTGAAGGCCTTCTGCCAAGCTTGGTTATTGGGCACTTGTTGTGTGGAGTTGCTGAAGACACCGTTGAAGCCGACCTTTAACCAGTTGGTCGCATCATAATCAACAGAACCGCGGAAATTCATACGTTTGTAGTTGTTGTCAACATCCATGATACCATCTTGGTACAGATAACTTACGCCAACAGAATAAACGGCCTTTTCGGAACCGCCATTAATATTTAAGCTGTGGTTTGTGATGGCAGCGGTGCGCAGGAGGTAGTCATACCAATCGTTGTCTGCTCCGAATGTCCAATTGTGGAAATCCGAGTCGGCATAACTGCCGCCATATTTATCGATGGACTGTTTAAAATGTGATTGATAGGCATCATAGTTCCCCTCGAGGAGCATAGTCGCATATTCATGAGCGTTACACAGCTCCAATACATTAGATGCTTTTTGAATACCTACATAGCCATCGTAAGAAATTTTAGCTTTTTGATTGCGTGAGCCTTTCTTGGTAGTAATGAGGACTACACCGTTTGCGGCGCGTACTCCATAGATTGCGGCAGCCGACGCATCTTTCAAGATAGACATTTCTTGAATGTCTGCATTGTTCAGGAAGTTGATATTGTCGTAGAACATACCGTCTACAACGAATAACGGTTTACTGTTAGAGAATGATCCGATACCGCGGATTTGTACGGTAGGTCCTTCGCCCGGAGCGCCGTTGTTCACGATATTTACACCCGGTACTTTACCTTGCAGGGCTGCCATAGGCGTAGTAGAAGGTACAGTAGTCAATGCTTCGCCTTTAACCACGGTAATGGGTGCTGTCAAATCCTTGGCTTTGGCTGCACCGTAACCAATTACGACAACTTCTTCCAATTGCTGTGAGTCTTCTTTCAGTGTGACATTGACAACGGACTGTCCGTTTACTTTTACCTCTTGGGTCAACATCCCTATATAACTTATAATGAGTGTTGCATTTTCTGGTACATTGTTTAGTGTATATTTCCCGTCCAGGTCAGTTACAACACCGTTATTGCTACCTTGTACAAGGATGGATACGCCAATTAGAGCGTCACCTGCAGCATCGGTTACGGTACCTGTCACTGTTTTTGTCTGGGAGAATGCCGGTATTGTTGCCAATAACAGGCATGCCGTCAAGAATAGACTCTTGAGCCAGATAGCTCTTTTAAGAAGATGTGCTTTACTCTTCATTGCATTAAATTTTTTTAGTGGATAACTTGTTTAAATTAATTCTTAAGCTCTGCGCAGTGCTTGAATTCAACTTTTTCGCAAAAGTATGTATTTCGATAAATGGAAAGTGAAAAAAACATTCATCAACAATACATGTCCTTGAATTTTAACAAATAATGAGACTACTCATTTACTACTCAAATTAATGTAATGTGTTGTATCTTAGATAGATATTTTTTTTAGGTTCATACGTTTTGAAGAGTCACTTTTTTCTTGTGTATGAAAGGTGGGTGATTCCTTTCATCGCATGACTGATGCGCCTTCTTTTGTCGACCTTACCGTCCTCTTTCTTTTGCCAATTGATTATTAAAAGGCTTTCGATACAATATTAAAAGGCTTCTAACACTATATTAGAAGCCTTTTAATGCCATTTCAGTCGTATAGTCAGTCCGGTTTGCCTTTACAGGCCTTCCACTTCTCTATATCATGGATATGGATTATGGCTTAGGACTCTCGTTTATCTTTTCGACACGGCTCTTTAATAGTTCGGGTTCTGTACCAGTACCCCGTTGGATTTGTCGATTTCAGTTTGCGGCAATGGCAACAGGGCATTCTTATCTTGATAATTCTTTCCGGCAGCTTGAAGCACCTCCTTGGCAATGCCCCAACGCACGAGGTCGTAGAAGCGATCGGGTTCCAGACCAAGTTCTACACGGCGTTCGTGGCGGATGGCATCCCGCAGTTCGCTTTGGTTGGTGGTGGTTACTTTGGGCAGAACATCTGTCAAGGTGCCACGGGCATGTGCACGTACTTGTTCCAGATAGTCGAGGGCTTCGGTGGGCAGGCCTTTTTCATTGGCTGCTTCAGCACCCATCAGCAATACATCCGGATAACGGATGATGCGGATGTTTACCCAGAAACCGTTTTTGGTATATTTCTTGCGCAGTTCCGGTTCGGTATAGGCTTTCTTGTTGAAGTAGGCTCCCATGGCGGTGGAAACCGGAGATTCCCCGTAAGGTTTGTTCGTGTTCTCTGGTGTGATGGGATCATCCACGCTTTTGCGGAAATAGAGCAGGGTGGCATCTTTACGCGGATCGCCTGCTTCAAAGGCTGTGCCCATCTGCTTGGTGGCCATGTGCCAGCCCCACCCCAAGTTCCAGTCACCGGCACCGCGCACGCCTTGTACTTCACAGAACTGGCTGCCGATGCTGAGGTCTGCCTTCATGGCATCCGTAGCCTCGCATTGCAACTCGAATACGCTTTCACCACAGTTCTCGCCTTCTACGGTAAACACCTTGTCCACTGGGGTATTCAGGTTGTAGATGCCCGACTTGATAACGTCGGTAGCAGCATCATACATATTATCCCAGTCGTTGCGCATCATGTAGGTACGTGCATGCAGGGAGCGTGCGGCACCCCATGTTGCACGTCCTGTATAGTCGGCACTCCAGGTCAGGGGAAGACATTTTTCGGCTTCGGTCAAGTCCTTGTCAATCTGCTCGTAAATCTTGTCGGCAGTGGTTTTGGGTATATTGGCTTCAGCAGCTTCCACTACCTTGAAAGTAACTAAAGGAACTTCCCCCCCAGGCACGTACCAGATTAAAGTAGCAGTAGGCGCGGAAGAACAGTGCTTCACCTTTGGTCCGAATGTTCTCTGTATCTTCTTTGTGCTCACTTTTTTCAAGATCGTCCAGGATTTCGTTACACTGATAGATGATTTTGTAGTTCTGGTCCCAGTAAGCACCCAGTATTCCGTTTGAGGCTGTGTATTCGAAATCATCCCACATGGCAGCGTTGTCTGCGCCGTCGCCTGCGTCGCTGCCCTTTTCGGAATCCTCGCTGCGTACCATGTGAACCATGAATGCAGGGATACCGGCTGTGATATTGTAACTGCGCATCAGGTAGTAAACGTTATACATCTTTCCGCCTACCAGGGCATTAGGAGCGTCATCTTCGGTGAATTGGCCCAATGGGTCACGGTCCAGGAAGTCATTACAAGAGGTTAAGGCAAGGGCTGTTGCACCTGCCAGGAGTGTTGATAATATATGGTTTCTTAGTTTCATGTTTTCAATACTTGCTATGATTAATAATAGGGTTAGCGGGGGATCAGAATGTCAGGTTGAAGCCGAAAGTATAGATAGCCGGCATCGGATAGCTGCCGTCATCTACGCCAAAGGCGATAGCCGTACCTCCCAGTTCCGGAGTGTAACCGGTGTTATGTTTCCAGGTTTTCAGGTTCTGGATATTTACATAAAGCTTCAATGCCTGCATGCCGATTTTGGAGATTAACTTTCGGTCGAAATTGTAGGCCAGGGATATATTGCGGATACGGAAGAAGCTGCCGTCTTCGATGTAGTACTCGGAGTTCAGGTTGTTGATGGTATGTTTGGTGTTCAGCAACGGTTGGGTGTTGCTTGTACCGGGACCATGCCAGCGGTCCATGCGTTGCTCCATGAAATTGAACTGGCTCCAGTTGTAGTTGTCCCAGGTACGGTAAATCTGGTTGCCGGCTTGTCCCATCATATCGATGCCCAAATCCCAGTTCTTATAGCTTACGCCAAGGGTAATGCCGTAGCTCACGTCGGGGGTAGGGTCACCAATCATGGTGCGGTCGGCGGTGGTGATTTCACCATCACCGTTTACATCCACGAATTTTAAATCTCCCGGAGTGACTGTTGCCAAAGTATTCTTCGGCGAACTGTTGATTTCTTCCTGGGTCTGGTAAATGCCTTCCACTTTGTAGCCGTAAAAGTAGCCGATAGGGTATCCTGCCATGGTGTAACTCTGGCTCTTATCTCCTGCAATGATTGAATAGCCTTCTTGTACCAGGCTCAACACTTTATTTTTGATAGTTGTCAGGTTACCGCCGATGTTATAGCCCCAATCACCGATCTGGTCGCGCCAGTTAAGGGCAAGTTCCACACCCTTATTCTCGATGGAACCTAAGTTACCTATACCTGGAACTGTGCCTGAGATGCCCGGAACTTCGGCAAGCAAGTTCTTAGTCGTTTTCTTATAATACACACCTTCAAAGTGCAGGCGGTTACGGAAGAAGTTGGCTTCTGCGCCAACTTCCCATGCTTCTACCTTCTCCCAACGTAAGTTAGGATTAGGCAGGTAAGAAAGTTGATAGCCTGGATAGATGGCAGACGGAGTACCGAATACGGCAGAGTAGGCATTGCTCAACAGAGGTTCTGCCGGATAAGGCTTGTCCAGATTTTGGTTACCCAGTGTGCCCCAGGAACCTTTCAACTTTAACATATCCAGCCAGGTGATGCCCTTCATGAATTCTTCCTCACTCATCAGCCAGCCGGCACCTACTGAGTAGAAATTCTGCCATTGGTTTCCCGTATAGGAAAAAGCGGAAGAACCGTCACGACGGAAAGAACCGTTGAACAGGTATCTGCCTTTATAGTTGTAGAGGATGCGTCCCAGCATAGATACCGTACTACGTTCCCATTGTGTACTGTTGTTGGTGGCTGTACCGGCATCACCGATGCTTACGTACCACTTGTCGGGATTATTGGGGATTACCAGGCCTACGCCTTGTGTGCGGGCTGCACCAAGCAGCTCCAGTTCATTGTAATAGGTAGTGAAGCCTGCTGTAGCCGTCAGACTGTGCTCACCCCAAGTATTCTGGTAAGTCAGCAAGTAATCGCTCTGCACTTTTGTTTCTGTCTGTTTCTCCTGGCTTACTCCGGTTTTCCCGTCACCAAGGGTTTCTATTTTGCCTTCTACACTGTTGTCAAATACCTTGATGATAGGGGTATATTTGCGGGTGCTGTTTGAACTGTAGTCCATGGAGTACACCACCTTGAATTGGAAATGTTTCAAGAAGTCCCATTCTCCATACACGTTGCCGGATGTACGATAGTTTTCAGCCTTTGTTGTGTTGGCCTTTAATTCCACGTCTACCATCGGATTGTTCATCTGTGCCTTCTGGAACCCCGGAAGGGTGGTATACAGCCCGTATTCTTCATTGAACACATGAGCTACCGGGGCTGCCCGCAAGGCAGTGGCAACGCTTTTGGTGTCTGCCGGTAACATACGTGCACCGTTGAACTGGAAGCCTACCTTGAAGTTATCTGTCACTTTATAGTCATTGCTGACGTTCAGCGTAATCTTGCTGTACTTTTCTTTCTTGATGTTGCCTTGTTCATAGGCATAGCCGGCTCCAAGGTAGAAGCTGTGCTTGGCTGAAGCGCCGGTAATGCTGATGTTGTTGTTGGTAATGAAACCTGTCTGGAAGATTTCGTCCTGCCAGTTGGTATTACCTGTCCAATCGGTAAAATTAAATTCCGGATTGCCTTCGTTCTTCAATTGTTCGTTGTATAACGTCTTGAAGCCATCTGCATCTACCATGGCAATCTTGTCCGTGATGGCTTTGAAACCGAATGAGCCGTTGATATTTACACGCGTCTGGCCTTCTCTGGCTTTCTTCGTAGTGATAATGATGACGCCATTGGCACCGCGTACACCGAAAATGGCAAGTGAGGACGGGTCTTTCAAGATTTCCATGGACTCGATATCCTGTGGGTTCAGGAAGTTAATGTTATCATTGAACAGGCCGTCGACTACATACAGGGGCTTGTAACCATTGATGGAGTTTGTACCGCGTACACGGATTTCCGGTTCGGCACCTGCCTTACCGGAGTTGATTACCTGTACACCTGCCACTTTACCTTGTAGGGCGGATACAGGATTGACAACCGGCTTATTGGCTATTTCATCACCTTTGATATTTGTAATGGAGCCCGTCAGGTCACGTTTCTTGGCACTACCGTAACCGATGACTACAGTCTCTGCCAGCATTTGCGAGTCGTCTTTCATCTGGACATCAATTACTGACTGGCTGCCAACTCTGATAGCTTGTTTCTGCATTCCCACATAGGAAAATTCCAACGTGTTTTCCGGGGTTACCTGGATAGAGTATTTACCGTCTATATTGGTAATGACGCCATTTGAGGTGCCTTGCACCAATACGGATGCTCCGATCAGGGGTTCTCCCAATACATCGGTAACAGTACCCGTCACAGTCTTTGTCTGAGAAAAGGCTGGCATGGTTGCTTGCAACAAACATACCGTCAAAAATAGATTTTTCAGCCACGAGATACTCTTTAAGATAGGTTTAGGTTCTTTTTTCATTGCATAATTTATTTAAGTGGATAACTTACTTGAATTATGCATGGAACAAACAAAAAACAAAAAAGATGTCATTCAATAGTTAAAAAGAACTCATTTAAATTTTGAGCAGGTTGCAGGTTAAGTTTTTTGCGTAAACGATACCGGTTGTTTTCTACTGCACGAATGGAAAGGTTCATCAAGGATGCGATATCCTTGGTGTCCATGTTCAGTTTAAGGCAGGCACATAGGCGCAGGTCGTTGTTTGTGAGCAGTGGGTATGCTTCTTTTAGTGCTTTGAAGAATGTACGGTGCTTTTGATCGAATTTAATCAGAAACATTTTCCAGTCATCCTCTGTGTCGAGGTTGTTGGCAAGCAGATTGTTTATCTTTTGATAAAGAGGAAGCAATGTCTTTTGTGTATTCTTGGTGCAAATCTCATCCACAATCTCTTTCAACTTCAGAATCAGTTCATTTTTGCGGATAATGAATGAGGTCTGTGTGAACAGTTCGGCATTCTTTTCCTCGATTTCATTCTGTAGCTCCTCATTCATTCTGCGCAGGTGTTCGGCTTCTTGTGCTTTCATGTGCCTGAGATGTTTGGTCTGTAACCGCTTTTTCATCAGCCAGAAGGCAATAAACAAGACTGTGATAATCAGTAGGATGCAAGTGAGGTACCACCAGATGGTACGGTACCATGGAGGAAGTATGTCGAAGTTGATGATGGTATCAGGAGAATAATTGTTCAATTCGTCTGTGGCGCGGATGTGTAGGGTGTAGTTTCCTTCCGGCAGACGGGCGTATGAGATGCTGTTACGTTGTTCCGGTCGGCTCCAGGTACTATCTACTTTTTCCAACAGGTATTCTACAAACAAGCTTTGGGCAAATGCATCATTGACGGAGAAGCCTACGGTGACAGTGTTGTCTTTGTAGGGTATCCGGAGGTGCTTGGACAGGTCGGCATATCCACTTGCCTGGTCCTGGCCTGTATGTACGAATTCCAGATTGGGAGGAGCGAGTTGTATGTTCTGGCGTTTGCTGTGTTGGGAGCTGTGAAGAATAAAACCGGCATCCAGACAAACCAATGAAAGAGAGTCGTTAAGTATGGAGATGTTCTCGAAAGCGGTAATCAGTGACAGATTATCAGTCTCTACCTTATAGCTCTCGTTGATGCGGGCGATATAACCGTCATAGAAGAAACGGTAAATAGAGGAGCCGGTGATGGCCCAGCTCTCTTCACTGTTGATGGAAACAATACGTTTGATATTGTTTATGTTCTGGAAACACTGGTTCAGAAGCTGGTTGGGTTGCAGCGTATCACTATTTTCGTCGTAAGAATAGAAGTGGTTGCCACTTCCCAGGAAAATGACACGTCCGCTCGTTTTGAAGATCTGCAGATGTATAGGGAGCGTACAGTCTTTTTCATGCCCGTAATAGGTATAGTAGCGGAAAGCGTCCATATCTTCATTTAACCGGCATTTGTATATGCCTTTGCTGACAGTTTCTAACCAAATATTGCCTAAATGGTCTATCTCTGCATCATAAATGGGATCAGTGATTTGCCGCATGACATTTACTTTTCCGGTTTCTTTGTTGACAATACGCAGTTCGTTGTAGGTAACGATAATTTGGATTTTTTTTCCATTGATGGTGGCTTCTACAATACGGAACACACCGGTGTTGAGACGGTAGAGCTGACGGATGCTGAAATCCGGGCAGATTTCAAGCAATCCATTGTTGTGGCCGCAATATAAATGTCCGTTAATCAGTTGCAAGGACCACACCTGCCCTTGCGTACCCTCGATGAACTTCAGTGAAGAGAATATTTCAAAATCGTTTGCTTTCTCTTCCGGTGTGTAGTAAACACCTTGATTGGTGCCTATCAGCAAGTAGCCATTCCATAAAGTAGCGGTATATACTGCACTGGAGTTGGCATCATTGCTTCGATAATAACTTAAGCCGTCTGTATAGCGGATGTAGGCAATCCCACGGTCCATAGCTACCCATATATTATTCCGGTTGTCCTCGTACAAGGACAGGATTGTGTTATTTTGCAGGGAGTTGGCAGCCGAGAAATGATTGAGGATATTTCCTTGTACATCTATTTCATAGATTCCACTTAACTGGGTTCCCAAATAGTAGGAGTTTCGTTTGGCGCAATAGATTCCGCAATTAAGCTCTTGGCCATGCAACTGGCTGGAAAGAGCATTGTTCCAAGGAATGAAGTTCTTTTTGTCGTAAATGTAGATTTCGCCTGTGGAGGTTCCGATTAAGTATCGGTCCTTACCATAAGGTAGAATAACGCGGGTGGTGGTTCCATTCAGGAATTCACTGCCTTCAATTTTACTTAGCCGGCCATCTTTGAGTTGGTGCAGAGGACCATGCATCTCTTGTACCCAGTATTCATTTCTCACTTTCAACAGTAACAAGAATCCTTCTGGAATGGTGAGTTGCCGCATTGTCTGATGGTCATAAACATAAATATTTCTGAAAGTTTGGAAATAGACTTTGCTTCCGTCTATCCAGATGCGCCAGAAACTTTCATTGTCCAAAACCTTGGGCGGGAGTAACTTATTTAAAGAGGTGTATTTCAGTTTGCCGGACTGGTCTCTGTCCCATCGTCCCAGTTCTTCAGCGCCTCCAGTGTAGATTGTATAGTGCGATTCTACAGCCAAAGCCCTGACTATCGGAGAATTGGGCATTGGATAGAGTTCCCATTCCATACCGTCGGATTCAAGTAATCCGATGTCATTCCCAAAATACATAATGCCTTTTTCATCCTGTCCAATAGACCAGTTTTTATTGGCTGCATGGTATTTATCACGGGCAAAATTGATGACATAAGGCTTTTGATTGGCAAAAGAATAACATGCCACCAGCAAGGACAGACAAAATAAAAGCAAATGTCTTTGGAGGTTCATGGTATGATTGGTATTGAATCTTGAAATCTTTAATTATCTGACAAAGATACAACCTATTTTTAAATCTTTCTTTTATAATATCATAAAAAAAACCTCTGAGAAGTGTTCTCAGAGGCCTTTAGTTGTTTGTCTTCATCATTAATACAAAATACGTGCGGATGATAGGACTCGAACCTACACGCCTCACGGCACCAGATCCTAAGTCTGGCGCGGCTGCCAATTACGCCACATCCGCAGGATAATTCTGTTTAGCGGGGACAAAGATAGGAAGATTTTTCGTTCTGGCAAATTGTTTTATGGATAAAGTCGTTTCATAAGGTGACTTTCAGCATTTTTCTCGCTTCCTCGATGATGGTGTCCAAGTCATTGTTCTCATCTTCTTTGCTCATATCCACCTTTTTGTCGGGGTCGATGCCGAATTCAATCTGTTGCTTCTTGGCATCAAGGTGCGGACTGGCGGAAAAGCGTACTCCCCATCCGTTGGGCAGTTCGGAAGAGAACGGCAGACCCGAACCGCCGCCGGTTTTGTCACCGACCAAGGTGACATTGGGGAAGCAGCGCATGGAGTTGACGAAATCATTGGTTGCACTATAAGAATGGCGGTTGGTCAGGACGACTACTTTCTTTTGCCAGCGGATGCTGTTGGAAGGTTCCACATAAATGGGAGTCGGGTCTGAGAAATCATTGTGCCCTTTGCCGGTCTTGTGCTGGATATATCCTGTCAGTATTTTCTCGTTTGTGAACCGTTGGGCCATTAGGGTGGCATTTGTCAGGTTGCCGCCGCCATTGTTGCGCACATCAATAATCAGGCCGTTGCAGGCGGAAAGATACAGTAGGATTTCATCCAAATTGCCGTTCCCGATACCACTGGAGAAATCGCCATAATAGATGTAACCTATGTTGTCCTCTAAAATGGTATATTTGGCACCTCCGGCAATGCGGTAGTCTCTTCCTAAGTACTTCTCTATGATACTTTCGTTGAAGTTACGGGGATAGTCCAGATACCAGTCCCAGTAACGCGCCATGTTGGAAGAAGAGTACAGGTTGACGTGTCCGTCTTTCAGCTCGGCAAGCATGTTGCCCAATATTTCGAACAAACCGTCATAGCTCATTCCCGGGGTAATGAGCGGCTGGTACTTGTCATGGATAGCATCCCAGTCTATTTGCTTGTAGTCCAGGAAGCAATACTGTTCGTCAATAATCTTCCATAAGGCTTCAAAGTTACCTTGGGGGGTATTGTCAAACTCTTCCTCACGAATACATCCGTTCAGCAGGGGCAGTAGTGTGAGCAGGATACTCCTAATTATTAAAAGATATCTTCTTTTCATGCACATTGTCTTTATCATCTTATCGTTTATCACCTCGTCACTTTTTACTTTCTCTTGTTAGGAAACAGATAGAGCTCCTTTACAAAACCCACCATGAACACATGTGAGTAAGTATGCGTCTTTATCTCGTTTACTTTAGACTGTTGCGCATCCCATATGTAGGCAAGGCGCATCCGGGCGCGTCCTACCGGGAAATCGGCTGTCAGCATTTGTCTCAGAGAGGGCTGGTTGTGCAGGGAGGTGAAGTTCACTACTCCGTCCCAGTGTCCCAGCGTGAATATTTCGTAATAGGACTGTCCATAGTTCGGCATGAACATGATGCCTGCCAAAGGAAGGTTCACCTGGTAACGTAGAGTGATGGGACGGTTCTTGATGCGCAGGTCCCAAATTGCCATTCCAGATGCTGCAAGATTGATGTAGGCACGTGCTTGGGCGGGGTTGTTACCGTTGCGCAGGTTGTAGACAAAGCCGCCGTTG